>ENA-UZXA01013691-UZXA01013691.1-metagenome-genome-assembly--contig:-Day-1-1m-contig-13691_pt1 | contig 12771 bp, 13 predicted proteins | sample MGYA00260336_ERZ794896 | MGnify/ENA metagenome assembly ERZ794896
AATTTTGAATTATTCCATCTTTAGTAGGAAATTGAATTATGGTATTGGACTCTACAGTAAATCTTTCTGGAGCGTCTGCCAATAACATATTAAGTTCATCAATGTTAAGGGTGAATAATTTAAATTCTTGAGGAATCGTATTTCTGAAGACTTTTGCTTTTGATTCTGTTTCACCTAATGTGGAAGTTTGCCACAATTCAGTATTATTTTGTGCACTTAGTCCAATGAATGTAAAAAGTATTGGAATAATTATTCTTTGTTTAATTTTATTTATTTTCATAGTTAAAGTTTTAACTTTTATAACAATTATTTTTTATAATTTAAAAATGTGAAGTTAATTAATTTTTTACAAACACTATATTNNCTACAAATACTATATTATTATGATTTTTATAACTTTTAAATAACACTAAACTTTCATTTATCATTAATTTTTAATCATTTAGTGTAATTTTCAAGCATATTTATTTGAAAAATCTAAACTTAGATCTTCAGTATTAAAATTGCTTAAATGTTTTATGTAATCGATAGATGATTTTTTTAAATGCTTGGATTTATACACCTGTTATAACCCAAAACACAAAAAAATAAATTATTAATTGTAAGTTTGTAAGATGAGTATTTGGAGAGTAATTTTATCAATCATATTTCCGCCCCTAGCCGTAATAGATAAAGGTTGTGGTTCAATCATAATTGTATTCATACTAACCTTTTGTGGTTGGATACCTGGAGTAATTTCTGCCTTGATCATTTTAAACAATCCAAAAAAATAAATTAACATGTTTACAACTAATTTCCGGATCAATTTTGAATAAATATATAAGAATACAAGAAGTTGGAGTTAAAGATTATAAAGATACTTGGGAATATCAAGAACAACTTTTTAAAGAAATAATTGATATTAAAATAAAAAACCGAAGAGAAAATAAATCCATTGAGACTCCCAACTATTTTATATTTGTTGAACATCCTCACGTCTATACGTTAGGAAAGAGTGGAGATATAAATAATTTACTGATTTCGGAACAAAAACTTTCAGAAATTGGTGCAACTTTTTATAAAAATAATAGAGGCGGAGATATTACCTATCATGGACCAGGTCAAATAGTAGGCTACCCGATATTAGATTTAGAAAATTATTTTACTGACATTCATAAATATTTAAGACTCTTAGAAGAAACGATCATTAGAACCCTAGCAGATTATGGATTGAAAGGGCAGCGTTCTAAGGGAGAAACAGGTGTTTGGTTCGATGTTGGGACTCCTTTTGCGAGAAAAATTTGTGCTTTTGGAGTAAGAGCCAGCCGTTGGGTTACCATGCACGGTTTTGCACTAAACGTAAATGCAGATCTTGGTTATTTTGACCACATGATTCCTTGTGGTATTAAGGGAAAATCTGTGACATCATTGAATGTTGAATTAGGCAAAAAAAACGTCCCAATTGAACAAGTAAAAGAAAAGTTAATACATCATTTTTTGAAATTATTTGATGCTAAAAAGTTAATTTAATTCATAAACTAAAATTTCTTTAGATTCACCTTTTGTTACAAAATTAGTTTTTCCATTTTTGGTTAAATCGCCAAAATCTGCAATAGATTTAGCATAAACAGGAAATCCATCAAGTAAATTTCCGTTTTTACTAAAAACATATATTTTGTTTTCTTGGGTTTCTGTAATCGATATATATTCCTTTTGATTCACAATACTTATTGTTGGCTTTGTGTAAATACCAAAGGGTAACTCTACCAGCACGCCATTAATACGCATTAAATTATCATCCAAAGTAACTTTTGTTTTACCTTTAATAACAAATTGATAACTGGTTACTTCTAGTTTCCTAGCCGAAGTTTTTCCGTCCATACTCAGGCTAAATTTTGTATTTTCCTTATCAATTACGACAAATTTTCTTTTTTCTAGAGCGACAGGAGTATCTGAAAAATTAAACACATCTGATACTATAATTCTTGGTTTTCCAACTCGATTTAATACCGTAAGTTGACCTTTTTCTTCTGCAATTACAATGTAGTCTTTTCCAGCAACCCTATAATGTTGAGGAGAAAAAACAATATCGGATGATGCTTTATTATATTTAAAACCGGTTACTTTTTTTCCACTGCCGTCCAGCATTAAAACTTCTCTACCTTGTGTTATTAAAAAACGGTATTTTCGATTTTTGTCATAATCAAAAATAGCTAAGCCTTGAGTGATGTCGTCTTTGAGTTTCACAGGGAATGGTTTTACAGAGCGACCTTTTCTGTCCAAAATGTAAAAGTTATTTTTGGTTGTAAATGCTAACTGTTTTTTACCATTACGTAATAAATCGACTTCTTGAACGCCTCCAATAATTGGATTTTTAAGTTTTTTTGTCCATAAAGTTTTACCCCCAGAAGATAAAAAATATAACGTGTTATCTATATCTTGAGCGATAATATCTTTGCCTCCTGTTCTATGATTTGTAAAAAAAATAGGATCATTTAACAGTTCGTTTTCCAACAAGATGCTTTTTACTTGAGTAACTTATCCAGTTGTTTTATGAGCTAAACCTGATGAATTAAATTCTTTCAACACTAGATTTAAATGTGCAAAATCACGATCATAACTAAATTGTAAAACACCGATAGGATATTGCTTAAATGAAACGTTATTTATGGAGTCTTTCAAAAAACTAGTAATTGTCTTCGTGTAATTTTCATTGAGTTGCATGATAAGTAACGATGATTCATCACTAAGTTGCCCTTGGGCTTCTTTGTAATAAGTTGTTGTTGACAAACAATTATTAGTCAAATAAGAATTAATAATATTTTTGGTAACTTCTTTATTTTCAGAAAAAACAATGAAGTCATTTAAAACAAAAACAAAAGCTGGTTTCACATGATTGACAAAAGTTGAAAATTGATTAACAAATATATCAGGCTCACTAAAATTATGAATAGTGATTCCCTTAAAAGGTTTTAAGGGAGTGATGTAATGTGTTAATGCTTCTTTAGTAAGTTCTAGATCAATACTTTTTAGAACAATTGCTTTTCCTTGAGGTAATGTAACGCTGCTAAATTCAGTTACGGATTCAAATATCATGCTTTTATCCGTAGTTATATTTTTTAAGCCACTATACTTTCGATGATTTTTTTGAAAAATAGAAAAATCATCGAAAGTTAACGAAACAACGCTCATTGCGTTTACAGGAGTGATTTTTGCAATGTCGTTTTTTTGGGGGTTTAATCCTTTAAAAATTGATATTATTTGTGGTACGGTATCATTTGCTAATACAACTCCTGAAGCATTAATTGCATCTGGTAGTATGTCTATGTTTACAGAAGCCCAAGATGCAAAATTACCCAATGAATATTGATTAACAGGGATTTTTTTTACCGGTAGTATCGTTGTTAAATCGGTACTATTTAGAGAAAATATTTTTTTAAATGTTTCGTCATTTTCTAGGCGACCATCTAAAATTTGTTCCATGTTTTTTTTGGAGTTGGAAGCGATAAAAATACCATCTATTACTAAGGTAAAAATCTCTTGTTTATCAATGGTAAGTTTTTGGTACTGATTAGACTTAAAAGATATTTTCTCAACTACCTTATCGGTTATAGAGTCTAAATTATATAGATTTTTTGAGTAATCTGTTATGAAGGTTAAAGAGGCTTTGTCATCAATTTTTGAAAAGCAAACAATACTTTTTTTTGAGGGCTTTAATAGATTCAACAATTTAGAATTATTGAAAAAAGAATACGAATCGGTATTCTTTAACTTAGTAATAAAACTATTGTTTTTTATATCAGCTTTTAATGATTCAAAATCCTCAATTTTTATGACTAATGATGTGTTTTTTGGAATGAAATCTTTTAGTTCACTTGTTTTGTCATAATTGGAGTCACAACCATTAAGCAATAAAATAGTCGTGATGAAAAAAAATGATTGAATAAAACCCTTCATATCACAAAAATATAAAGGAAAACAAAGGATTGCTATTTTTTACAAAAAGTTTATTGACGGGTTTTTAACAATCAATTTCAAATATTTAAATCTAGATGGTACTGCTCAGGAAGAAGACGAAAACTTTTACGATGGTATTTAGTGATTCCATATTTTTTTATGGCAGCTCTGTGTTCTTTTGTTGGATAGCCTTTGTTTTTTTTCCAATTATACATTGGAAATTCATTATGAATTTTACTCATATATACATCTCGATATGTTTTAGCTAAAATAGATGCTGCAGCAATATGAAGATATTTAGTGTCTCCTTTAACAATACAATCATATGAAATGTCACAAAATGGTTTAAAACGATTTCCATCCACTGCGATATGTTGAGGTTTGATGATTAAAGAATCAATAGATTTATGCATTGCAAGAATGGAGGCATTGAGAATATTTAAGCGATCAATTTTTTTCATCATTACGTGAGCAACACTATAAGATATGGATTGTTCTTCAATAATTAATCGTAGTAATTTTCTTTTTTTTTCTGATAATTGTTTGGAATCTGTTAAGATATTATTTTTGAAATTATCTGGTAAAATTACTGCTGCTGCTGTTACGGGGCCAGCTAGACAGCCTCTTCCTGCCTCATCAGTTCCGCATTCAATGAGTCGATGATTGATTTTTAGTTTTAACACAAGTTAAAGGACTTTAAAATTAAAAATATTCCATTCAAAAGTATACCTTTGTTTGGTAAGTTAAAAATAGATGCGCAAAACGTTATTTTTATTTCTTTTATTATGTTTATCAACATCAGTTTTTTCTCAAAGCGATGGAGATAATTTACCTAAGACGAAAAAAGAAAAACCTCCAATTGTCTTATATAAAATTATTTCTGCCCAGAGGGATACCACCTATTTAGATACTTCTTTAAACTTGCAAAAAGAATATAAGTTTAATTATTTGCGAAAGGATAATTTTGAGTTACAAGAGTTTTCAAATGTTGGCCAACCTTACAATAAACTAGCGTATGATTTTAACAACTTGAACTTAAAACCATTATTTGTAGCACAGTCTCACCATTTTGGTTACCGTGAAGTTGAAGATATAAAGTATTTTAATTTACCCACTCCACTCACAGAGATATATTTTAAAACAGCTTTTAAACAAGGGCAACAGTTAGATGCGTTTTTTTCTGTAAACACCTCAGATCAATTTAATTTTTCAGTTGCTTATAAAGGTGTTCGTTCCCTTGGCGCTTATCAGCATAGTCTAACAAGTACCGGAGATTTCAGATTCTCAACGAATTACCACACAAAAAATAAACGATATCAAATTTTAGCACATGTAATGTCATTGGATTTATTGAATCAGGAAAATGGTGGCTTAACCAATGAATCGGTTGCATTATTTCAAAGTAATAATAGTGAATTTAGAGATCGCGGACGACTGGATGTAAAATTTGAAGATGCAGAAAATGAATTGAAAGGATTTAGAGTATTTGCAAAACAAGAATACGAGTTGATAACAAAAAAAGACAGCACAGATTTAAATGCATTAATCATTGGAAATGAAATAGGTTTTGAAGATAAATCTTATGTCTACAAACAAGATACTCCTTTTAGTGGCTTTGGAGACTCCTACAAAACAACTGGATTGTTCAAAAAAAGTAAACTTGAAGATTTTAGTGTTAAAGGTTATGCTCAATTAAAAAATAAGTACATCGGTAAATTAAGTGCTTTTTTAGGGTATACAGATTATAACTTTGGTTATAATAGTGTGATTATATTTGATAGTGGATCAATAACAAACAGACTAAAATCTAATCTAGTACAGGCAGGAGCCGCCTTTTCAAAAAAACACAAAGGATTTGAAATTTATGGAGAGGCAGCTATTAATATTTCTGGAGATTACGATGGTAATTATTTAAAAGCAGCAACCTCTTATTTAATCAATAATAACCAACTAGTAGGTGCTGAAATAACTACGCATTCTGTTGTGCCTAATTTTAATTTTTTATTGAATCAAAGTGACTACCTTAATTACAATTGGCAAAATGAGTTTGATAATGTAAAAAAACAGCAGCTAAAATTAAAATACGAATCAAATAAAGTAGCTAAAGTATCATTCGATTATACTGGAATTGAGGGGTATACTTATTTCGCAATTAAAAATAATGATTCAACTCCAACTCCACATCAATTCAATAATAGAGTTGATTATTTAAAAATAAAACTACAAAAAGAATTTAAGTTCAAGAAGTTTGGATTAGAGAACACCTTGTTGTACCAAAGTGTATTGAGTGGAGCAGAAGTTTTGAAGCTTCCGCAGTTTATAACAAGAAATACTTTATATTTTGAAGATCAGTGGTTTAAAAAAGCACTTTTTATGCAAACCGGTTTGACCTTTAAATATTATTCTGAATACATGATGAATGCTTACGATCCTGTTTTAGCTGAATTTTACGTGCAAGATCAAACAGAACTTGGAGGCTATCCTCAATTTGATTTATTTTTTAATGCCAGGGTTCAACAAATAAGGATATTTTTCAAATATGAAAATTTAAATGCACTTTTTTCAAATTCAAATAATTATTTTTCTGCTCCTGGTTATCCTTATAGAGATTCGGTCCTACGTTTCGGTATCGTTTGGAATTTTTTAATGTGATTAAGAAAAAATTATTTGTTAAGTTTTTGTAGACTTATTGCAATTTTTTCAGTGTACTTATCTGCAGCTTTTACGGCATCTTTTGGATTTTCAATTTCGGTTGTTGTAGCAGCTAGAAGTTGGTCACCTTCTTCATTATTTAAATTATAAAAAAGTGTTTCCAATACATACTTTCTGTCAGTTGTAGTATAGGAACTTCCAGAGCCATAGTAATTACCAAATGTAGAATACGAATAAGGATGTGTATAATAACTATAAAACCCACCGTAATATGAAGGGTAATAGCTTGAGTAAGGCCCCATCATTCCCATATTTCCCATATAAAAGTCGTTATAATAATTTGTTGTCGTAGTTTCAGAATAATCTTTTAATACATTGACACAAATCGCATCATATCCTTCATATCCTAATATTTCTTTGATAAATTTTTCTCTTTCCTCCGTCATTTCTTTATCAGGATTCATTTTTGGAAATCTGGTAAAACTCTCAGTTGCTTTATATCCTTTAGATCGAAGTTTATTTGCAATACTTGTTTCAAAATCAGCTCTTATTCCCGAATCAGCAGTTCTAGCAATTACTAATATATTTCTACCTTCCATTTTTTGAGCGTCTTCACTCCGCCATGCACTTAAAACTTTTACAGAAGTGCTACATCCTACAAAAAATAAAAAAATTGTTCCTAATAATATAAATTGATGTTGTTTCATTTTAAAAAAAAATTAGTCTTTTAATAATCCTCTGGAGATTACTATTTTTTGAATTTCTGAGGTGCCTTCGTAAATCTGGGTGATTTTGGCATCTCTCATTAATCGTTCTACATGATATTCTTTAACATAACCATTACCTCCATGAACTTGGACTGCTTCAACAGTTACTTCCATCGCGACTTGAGAAGCAAATACTTTAGCCATTGCACTACTCATATCATAATTGTTACCTTGATCTTTATCTAGAGCAGATTTGTAAACCAACAACCTTGCTGCTTCGATATTAGTGTGCATATCTGCTAATTTAAAAGCTATTGCTTGATGATTGCATATTTCAGTTCCAAATGCTTTTCTAACTTTTGAATAGTCTCTTGCTAATTCGTATGCGCCAGCCGCAATTCCTAGTGCTTGGGATGCGATACCAATTCGACCACCTGAAAGTGTTTTCATAGCAAATGTGAATCCAAACCCATCCTCACCAATCCTATTTTCTTTGGGTATTTTTACATCTGTAAACATTAATGAATGAGTGTCACTTCCTCTTATGCCAAGTTTGTCTTCTTTGATTCCAATTTCAAAACCTTCCCATTCCTTTTCCACAATAAAAGCATTAATTCCCTTATGTTTTTTATCCTTATCTGTTTGCTTTATAACAATGTAGTAATCTGCTGAATTTCCATTTGTAATCCAATTTTTAGTACCGTTCAGTAAATAATAGTCTCCTTTATCTATTGCAGTAGTTTTTTGAGAAGTTGCATCGGATCCTGCTTCAGGTCCGCTTAAACAAAAAGCACCTAATTTTTCACCAGTAGCAAGTTGGGTTAGGTATTTTTGCTTCTGTTCTTCGTTTGCATATTTTTCGATACCGTAACATACCAACGAGTTATTTACCGACATAATCACACTTGCTGAAGCATCAATTTTTGATATTTCTTCCATAGCTAACGCATAAGATAAAGTATCCATACCGCCTCCACCGTATTTAGGGTCAACCATCATACCTAGGAAACCCATTTCTCCCATCATTTTTATCTGTTGCGTGGGAAATTTCTGTTTATTGTCCCTTTCAATCACTCCAGGCAACAATTCAGTTTTTGCAAAATCACGAGCAGCATCGCGAATCATAATGTGTTCTTCGGTAAGCTTAAAATCCATTGAAAATGATGTTATATAGTTTATAAAAAATAGAATGCAAAGATACCTTTTTAAATGTCAATTGTCAAATGGTAATTTGATAGAAAATGATTTTAAAAATATACTTTAATTTTTGAACATGCCAGATAGGACTTGTATATTTAAAGCGGATTAAATTTCTTTTTTGGAAACAAATAACTATCATGTAATAGGAGTAATGAGCGGCACATCTTTGGACGGTATCGACTTAGCCGAAATTAACTTTACTCTTCAAGAAAAAAAAACTTGGGACTTTAAAATTTTGAATACTGAAACCGTTTCTTATCCAAAAAATTGGAAAATCAGTTTACAAAATGCACTGTCATGTTCTGAAAGAGAAATCGCTAAATTAAATACACAATACACACGTTTTTTGGCTTCTGTCATTTTAAAATTTATTAAAAAGAATCAAATAGTAAACTTAACAGCTGTTTGCAGTCATGGCCATACCGTTTGGCATCAACCCCAACAGGGATTTACGTTTCAAATAGGGAACTTGCCTGAATTAGCTAATTTAATAAAACAAAAGGTAGTTTGTGATTTTAGACTACAGGACGTAGAACTTGGCGGGAATGGTGCTCCTTTGGTGCCAATTGGTGATCGATTGTTGTTTTATGATTACGATTATTGTTTAAACTTGGGAGGTTTTGCTAATATTTCTTTTGAAGAAAATAATAATTCACTTTTTTCTAAAAGGATTGCCTATGATGTCTGTCCAGTAAATATTGTCCTTAATTTTTTAGCAGAAAAAATGGGTTATGAATATGATCATAATGGTCATTTTGCTGAACATGGAAGGGTTTCCAAAAAAGTTTTAATCGAATTAAATAATTTACCTTTTTTTAGTTTATCACCCCCAAAATCGTTGGGAATGGAATGGGTTAAAAAAAACGTTCTTCCTATTTTAGAACAATCAAATATTTCAATTAAAGATCAACTGTCTACCTTTACCGAGCATGTGGCTATTCAATTATCCAAACAACTAAAAGAAAATAGTAAAGTTTTGGTTACAGGAGGAGGAGCTTTTAACAGCTATTTATTAAAAAGAATCAGCTTTTATAAAAGTGCTAATCTTATAATCCCCTCAAATACAATGGTTGAGTTTAAGGAAGCCTTAATTTTCGGGTTTTTAGGAGTGCTCCGATTGAGAGGTGAAAATAATTGTTTGAGTAGTGTAACTGGTGCAAAAAAAGATCATTCTTCAGGGTTAATTTTCAAAATAAATTAACCATAAATGTGTTCCTTGTCAGAGGAGGATTTTTTATATTTGTTATCTTTCAAATTAACCCTATTATTTTGAACAATAAAACATTCCTTTTCTATCAAAACAAAGATTTCATCATTAAAATAAAACCTCCAGTGAATTCAAAAAAATCAAAATTTAAGCGGTATTTCTCTGCTATTCAAACTAATTATAACCAATTAAAAAAAATCAATGTTTAAATATTTTTTAGGACAAAGTCCAAAGTGGTTTAAGATGACCATAATTATTTTTCTAATCTTCAATATCTTTTCGTTCTATAGTTTGGGGCCTACTATTACCGCCTGGATATTTATAGCTGAGTTTATTTTTACATTGGCTATGGCATTAAAATGTTATCCTTTACAATCGGGTGGTATTTTAGCAATTGAGGCTTTGTTTTTAAAATTAACAACTCCTGAAAATGCGTACCATGAAGTTGACCAAAATCTAGAAGTAATACTTTTATTAGTATTTATGGTTGCTGGAATTTATTTTATGAAACCTTTATTAATGTATATTTTTAGCAAGGTATTTACAAAGATAAAATCAAAATTAATATTGTCGCTTTTATTCGTTTTCTTGTCTGCAGTATTATCAGCTTTTTTAGATGCCTTGACAGTTACAGCGGTTTTAATAAGTGTAGCGATTGGGTTTTATGGGGTTTATCATAAGATACATTCAGGGGAGCGTGATTACGACGAGAGTGGAGTAAAAGATAAATCTGAATTAAGTGGAGAGACCCTAGAGGAGTTTCGAAGTTTTCTACGAAGTTTAATTATGCATGGCGTTGTTGGTACAGCTCTTGGTGGTGTTTGTACGCTAGTAGGAGAGCCTCAAAATCTATTGATTGGAGAACGAATGGGATGGGATTTTATCGAATTTTTCTTACGTATGGCACCCATTACAATCCCTGTTTTAGTTGCTGGATTAGCGACTACAGTGGTTCTAGAATCAACCGGTATATTCGGATTCGGACAAAAGTTGCCTGAGGTAGCGAGAACCATTATAGAGCATTATACCGAAGAGGAGGATCTGAAACGAACCGATAAAGAAAAATGGGGGATTAAAGTTCAGGCCGTTTCTGCAATTCTATTAATTATTGGTTTGGCGATGCATATAGCTCCAGTTGGTTTTATTGGTTTAGCGCTCATTGTTGTTCAAACGGCATTTATGGGTATAACTGAAGAGCATCAATTAGGAAGAGCATTTGAAGAAGCGCTTCCTTTTACAGGGTTGTTAGTGGTATTTTTTGTGATTGTAGCCATGATTCACGATCAGCATTTATTCAAGCCGATCATTGATTGGGCATTAACGCTTGATCCCTCTCAGCAACCGAGTATGTTTTATCTAGCCAATGGAGTGCTTTCGATGATAAGTGATAATGTGTTTGTTGCAACCGTTTATATTGGAGAAATAAAAACAGCCTATGATGCAGGTGCTATAGAACTTGAGCAATTTGAAAAATTAGCTATTGCGATTAATACGGGCACCAATTTGCCGTCTGTCGCAACACCCAATGGTCAAGCAGCATTTTTGTTTTTACTGACCTCCTCTTTAGCCCCATTGATTAATTTAGATTATGTTAAAATGGTGAAGATGGCTTTTCCCTACACCATTGTTTTAGGAATTACGGGTCTCTTGGGAATCATTTATTTTCTATAATAATTGATTTTTACATTAAAATCTTGTTATGGATCTCAACAAAACAATTTATAACCCAATATATTCGTTGTTAAATAAAAACTGATAATACATGTTGCCTACACTTATTCAAAATGATTCTGAGTCAAATCAGAATCTCGAGCCAATAATTCAAGAAAAGACCCTATCCATTATGGAACTTATAACCGATGGAGGTATGGCAGGTCAAATTATAATAGGAGTTTTGTTTATCCTTCTATTTGTTGCAGTCTATCTTTATTTTGAAAGATTGTTCGCGATCAAAGCAGCTACGGATTATGACGCTAATTTTATGAGTCAGATAAGAGACAATATAAGTAGTGGAAATATGAAAGCTGCAAAAGTATTGTGTTCTCAGAAAAATACACCTGTAGCAAGGCTGACCGAAAAAGGAATTTCCAGAATTGGTAGCCCATTAGAGGATATCAACACGGCCATTGAAAATGCTGGGAAATTAGAGGTTTATAAACTAGAAAAAAATGTTAGCATTCTAGCAACCATATCTGGCGCTGCTCCTATGATCGGGTTTTTAGGAACAGTAATTGGTATGGTCTTAGCTTTTCATACCCTAGCAACCAGCAGTGGTCAAGCAGAAATGGGAACTTTGGCAGAGGGAATCTATACAGCCATGACTACTACAGTTGCAGGCTTAATTGTTGGAATTATCGCTTACATTGGTTACAATCACTTAGTGGTAAAAACAGATAAGGTAGTACACCAAATGGAAGCAACAGCAGTAGAGTTTTTAGACCTTTTAAATGAACCAGTATAATGAATTTAAGAGGGAGAAATAAGGTGAGTGCGGAGTTCAGTATGAGTTCTATGACCGATATTGTTTTTTTATTATTAGTATTTTTTCTACTTACCTCTCCAGCAATCACTCCAGATGCATTGGATTTGATTTTGCCGAAAGCAAAAGGTAAAACGACCCATCAACAAAATGCCTCTGTAAGTGTCACCCATAAAGGTGCTTATTATATCAATAAAGAACGGGTAAACAAACAAAATATAGCTTTTGAACTTGATAGAATTTTAGTTGGACAAGAAACCCCAACTATTATTTTAAGAGCAGAGGAAGGGGTGCCCATTGAAGATGCAGTTTTTATTATGGATATTGCTACTAAAAAAAATTACAAAGTGGTATTGGCAGTAAGACCCAATTGAAATGAGTTTATTAGATACGCAACATAAAAAAAAGAGTATGACCATAACGGTTATTATTCATGCAATCATCATACTCTTATTGTTTTATGTTGGGTTATCCTATTTAGACCCACCACCAGAAAATGGAATTGCAATAAATTTTGGAACTATGGATACGGGTTCTGGAAAAATTCAACCTCCAAAAAAAGTAAGTACAGCACCAAAACAAAAAGCATC
>ENA-UZXA01002598-UZXA01002598.1-metagenome-genome-assembly--contig:-Day-1-1m-contig-2598_pt1 | contig 12715 bp, 17 predicted proteins | sample MGYA00260336_ERZ794896 | MGnify/ENA metagenome assembly ERZ794896
TCTGTATCTTCTCTATCATTATCTCTTGAACTTCTGTCATCTCTTGAATATTTTGAATATCTATCATTTCTTGAATTTCTTGAACCTCTGTCATCTCTAGAGTATCTTGAACTTCTGTCATCTCTAAAATCATCGGGTTTGTTTTGTCTGAAACAATCACTACAGTAAACTGGTTTGTTACTTCTTGGAACAAATGGAACTGTACATTGATTTCCACAATCAGCACAAGTTACCTCTGTATCTTCTCTATCATTATCTCTTGAACTTCTATTATCACCAGAGTTTCTATAAGACCGATATGGTTCATTATCTCGTCTGGAATCTCTTCCATCGGTCTTTCCGTCTGAATACTTTGATTTGTATAATTCCATTTACATTAAATTTTAGATTGATTGGTTATAGATACTTTGAGCTTGGATTCATGCCTAAAATTAAAAAATCGCTTAAACTAGAGGTTTATCCATTTCAGTAGACATTATTTCTTGAACTTTAAGAAAATAGAGTTTTGTGGAATAGGGCATTTCATCTAAATTATTATCAATTACAATCATAAAATATCTAACAGCCCGTTTTGAAATATCTAAATTAAATTTCATAAGAAGAATAGGGTCCTGATGAACTTTGATTTTATCCTGAAGCCAAGGAGGCGCCATCTCAATGGTTTCTTTGATAATTTTATCATACCAATATGAAAGATTTTGAGGATGCAGCCCCTGCTTAAGGTCAGATACATCAGTATCAATTTTTTTCATCATATGGTTAATGATTGCCATGAAAATCAATCCAAAAATATTGTTTTATTCCAACAACTCAAAGTTCTGTAAGCTATTTGTCAACAGATAGCAAGTTTCCCTCAGAATCTATTTCAGAATTTTTTATTCGTGTTGTAGATATTCTTGTTCCATCTTTTGCTAAAAACATTGGAACAGTTATGATTTGAAGAAGAGGAAGTTTCTTTGATTCTCTTAATTTGTTAAGTACACTTCCCTGGTTGCTTGTTTCATCACTAACAACTAATGCCTCAACATCATGTTCTAAGACAGCAGGACCAAAATTATCATCTAATTTATTGATTTGAAAAGAGGCATGTGGAAATTCTTTTGAAATAGACAATATCAAATTCTCAAGACGTATTCCATAATTGTTATTTGGGATTTTTCCTTTTTTTTCAGCAAATTCATCACTAGTTAATCCAATGATTACTTTATCAGATATTTCAAATGCCTTTGAAAGTAAAGTAAGGTGTCCTTTATGAATAACATCAAATGTTCCACCCATGGCAACTAAAGAAAATTTAGACATGAATGTATTTAGAATTCTTTGAAGATAAATCTACTTTAGATTTATCAGAATAAACGAGCCTTGATCGAAAAAATAACACAATCTAATATTGATTAAGCATGATCTACATCAATCTAGTTTACACTAGAACAAAAAATAATAAAAAGAGATGTAAAGTTTAGCTTCTTTTTGCGGTAATTGCTAACCAGTAAATTAATCCTGGAACCAAACCGACAATAAGTGGAATGAATACGGGCCATCCGTCTGCTGCGCTTGCCATATGTAAAAACGGAAAGTTATCCTATTTAAATCCATCCAGAAATCTGAATTTCATAATCGATCATAATAGAAGTGGACCGGACGGAATTTGAATCCGTGACCCCCCGCGTGCAANNGCAAGGCGGGTATACTACCAGGCTATACTACCGGCCCACATGAAGAATGAGAAAAGTGTGGATTTTAATTGTTGTCTTCTTGGCAAGAATTTTATTTGAAAACAAAAAAATTTCTTCATGGTCCTTTTAGAATCACAAATTAAACTAAAAGCAGGCGACATTGCACCAGATTTTGAATTACTAGGAATTGATGACAAAAAACATTCTCTAAATGATTATAACAATTACAAAGGAATTTTGGTGATTTTCATGTGTAATCATTGTCCATATGTTAAGGCAAAAGTAGATGCATTAAACGAGTTATATCAAGAATGTGGAAAAGATATCGCAATAATTGGGATAAACAGTAATGATTCTACAGATTATCCTGAAGATAGTTTTGATGCAATGAAACAAACAGCATCTGACAAAGGATTTGAATTTGATTATCTAGTAGATGAAACCCAAGAAATTGCTAAAAAATATGGGGCAATGTGTACTCCAGACCCATTTTTGTTCAATAGTCAAAAACAATTAGTTTTTCATGGTAGAATTGATAATGCTATGAAGCCAGATGATGAAGCTACTGAAAAGACAATGATTAACAATATGAAAAAACTATTGTCAGGTGAAAAAATTGAGAATGATTTTGATCCATCAATAGGTTGTTCAATCAAGTGGAAAGAAAATTAAACTTAAATGACTCAAACCTAGAGAATTGGTCGTGGGCTCGTAGCTCAGCTTGGCTGGAGCGTTCGACTGATAATCGAAAGGTCATGTGTTCGAATCACATCGGGCCCATTTTACATTATTTCAAATTTTGAAAGGTGGTATTGGACCATTGTAAAATATCATCAAGATTTGCAGATATTAGATCAGCATTAATTTTTGATTTTTTTGATGTTTTCCCACACAGAGTCAACTTCATACGCTTTCCAGATTTTTCTTTAATTGGAGTAATCGAATCTACAAAAAAGATCAGCCCTTCACTAGTTTGTGAGAAAACAACAACAATCAAAAGACCAGGTTTTTTTTTCCAAATTTTTCCAATCAATTTTTGGAAATCAAGATCAAATAACACATTGATTGCAGGAGACATATCGCCTAAATGAGAAACTTTCCAACCATCAGAATGATATGCCGAAGATGCTGCTTCTGAAATTAAGCTACTTTTAGAATCTGCTGCAAGTATGATCACATTTTTTTTTGGATCAGAGACTACCTGAAGTTGGTTAAAGATTTGGAGAGATTTTGAGATGGTAGTTCTAAGAAGATTTAGTTCAGATGTCCCAATTTTTCCATCATCATACAGTTCATTAACTGAATCTATTGCAGGCAAAATTACTTCAAGAATCAATGAACTAATGGATGCTCCAGAATGAATACAATTACGAATCAAAGAATAAACTTGATCTTCAGTACCTTTAACTAAATTTTCAAGATATTTTGATGTTATTTTGAAATAATCGTCAGGGAAGTTAAAAGATTCTTGACCAGGTTCTAAAAACCACAAAATTACATTTCCAATATTTTTTTGTCTCAATAATCCATCAGCTGCAAAAACTTTAAGATATTTTGTCATAGTGATTCTGTTGACACCCACTTTTTCAGAAATTTCAACTCCAGACATTCCAGTTTCAGAATCTTCTAAAACTAAAATTAATTTCTCTCTAATTTCTTCGGATGAATATCCCTTACCCATATTGTTCTTGGATAACGGTATCGTATAAAGTCTAATTTGTGTCTACTAAGACAAAGTAATTTTTAAAATAAAACATTATATACTTGAGTACTTTAATGTACGGTAAGGAAAAGTAAATTGCCAAAAGCAGGATTCAAATCAATAACAGTTTCAGAAACAGTCTACGATAAATTCCATGAAGTTTATCAAAAAAGTAAAGACGACCTAACAATGAAAGGCGTCAATAGTTTTTCAGGTTATGTTACTTTCATGTTAGAGGAGATGATGCAAAAGGACAAAACCTTTGCAAGATATGCTCCAAAAATTGAGAAAATTTCGGTAGATGATGATCGTGTCATTCTAAAAGATAATATCAAAAATAGAATTGCAGAGGTTGCAGTTCAAAAAGGAGAATTGTTTTGTCAACTTTGTGATGAAAAAGATTGTGTGCATATTGGCTTTGTATTTTCATTACCAGATGTATACGAAGTTCTAAACGCTAGAGGCATTAAACATCCAAAATAGTATAAGATGGAGGAGGTGGGATTTGAACCCACGAACTCCTGAAAGACAGGATCACCCATTATTTGATCTTAAGTCCTGCATGTCCAAAAGCAAATTGCTTACTTTGGCCAGGCTTGATTACTCCTCCAAAAGGGTAGAAATTTGCGTGAAATTTAACAGTTTAGAAAAATTTTACTCAGAATGAAGAATTATAAGGATTTTCCACAGGAGAAAATTATGCTTCGGTAGCTCAGTCTGGTAGAGCGTTACATTGGTAATGTAAAGGTCACGGGTTCAGATCCCGTTCGAAGCTTCTAATAATTTTTAATTAATAATTCAAAGTGACCTGTTCTCTTTTGAGAATTAGAATTAATTGAACGATTTGCTGGAATTTTGTTTATAGTCCAAGGTTTCTCTGAGAACATATCAGATACTTGTTTTGAATCAGAATTTGATAAGAGAACTTTACATCCTTTTTCATCCAAATTTTTACAAAGTTCTGCTAATCTACTCAAATCAGCATATGTGAAATCCTTGTTAGTATAACTGGTAAAATTTGCAGTGTCACTCACGGGTTGATAAGGAGGATCAAAGTAGACAAGATCTCCTTTTTTGGCATCTCTTAGAACCGCTTCAAAATCTCTACATTTGATATTTACTTTGCTTGATTGTAAGATATTACTTACTGAACGAAGGTTTTCTTCATTTACGATATTTGGATTTGTGTATTTTCCTAAGGGGACGTTAAATTTTCCCTTACTGTTTACACGATAAAGTCCATTAAAGCAGGTCCTATTCAAAAAAAGTAATCTAGATGTTTTTTCAATATCACTTCGAGGATTACTTTGTCTTACAGAATAATAGTAGAATTTTGAATCCTTTTGATAATTTTTTTCGTGATTTTTGAGAGATGTAATTAGGTTATCAATTCTATCTCTAATGGTAGTATATGCCAATACAAGATCAGAGTTTAGATCAGAAATGCTACATTTTTGACCATTTCTTTCAGTTAACATATGAAATAGCAATGCACCACCTCCTAGAAAGGGTTCATAATATGTTCCAAAAGAGACAGGTAAATTTTGATTTAGTATTGGAATTAATTGTCGTTTACCTCCAGCCCATTTAACAAATGGTTTTGGAGTAGTTAAGATCTGACTGTATTGTTGCTTCACATAATATAATCACAAAATTACATATCGTCAAAATAGACAATAAAAGATCACAACCTGTGCAGTATTTTTTAATCAATTTTTGTAGTGTATAGAATACTCTAGTGGAAGATAATAAAATGAAAAGGAAAAGGTTGGGTGTTTAGTCCCACTTTGACCAAGCGGCCATCCATCTGTATGTCCAAGTATTAAGTTTACAACCTAATGCTGCGAACGTACAACCTAAGACTGCTCCTGCACCTGCACCGAGCGCAACTGGGCTGTTATAGAACTTTCCTACCTGCGGTTCTATCGGTGTCATGTATGGTGGCAATGTTGGTCTAGGATATTTGAACGCCGTTTCAAGTGGGTCTGCTACTGTTATCAGGTTTACCATATTGAATAATGGTAAAGACATTCCTACCAGTACACCGCCGAACAGTATCAAAGAATGTTTGTTCTTCTTTGTTGCCCAGTACACTAAGTCCAACAGCATTGCTGATGGTAGCCAAACTGGGGTGACAATGAAGTCATACGGATAACCGAGTGAAAACCATGCGGCTTTTGCTATCCAAGTATATACTGTCATAATCAGGGCGTAGTACGTTGCTGTGCCTGGAACGCCAGTGAAGGTAAGATAGTAACACGCACCTACGAGAAGCATCAACGTTTGCGATATTGAAAATACCGTGTACGAAGTCCAAGCCCAGTCAGTATAGAAAATGTAGTCACCTGCGTTAATTGTTAACAGTGTTGAGTTAACTGCAACTACTACTATGAATAAGTAGTGGGTACATCGTCTTAACCAGACCATATGAAGTTGAAGAAAAGGTCAGTATATAAAATTATAGAGTGTGATGAAGATCGTTGTTTTTAAGGTATAAAACGCAACAATGTTGTTCTTAATTAAAATGAAAAAGAAGTGTATCTGAAGGGTTTACCTTCTGATTACCAACCGACGTACATGGATACAAATAGCACGAATGCTACTGAAGCAGCAATACTGCCACCAACTATACCATTACTGTTCTTATTGGAACCTTCTTCCATGACTTTAACACAGAAGATGTAACCTATTGCCTCGATGATTGCAAGTACGATGAATGCAAAGTGACCACTTGCTGTTGGATATGCCCATGGATAATAGAAGTATCCAGCTGCAGTACCACCAAAAGTAGCTAACAAAGCTGCCCAATATGAAATAGTAATCATACCAGTCATGTTTTCAACGCGTCGTCCAATCATTCGTTCTACATCAGCGCTTGATGAACCACCAGCACCGCCAGAACCGAATCCTTTTGGAAGAGTCATTATGGAATTATTCATATTCAGAATCCTTTTAAATCTTTCTTAAACTGAAGGAGCTTGTACGATCTACGTTTCTTAAAATAATAAAAGAGAAAAAAGTGTGCGTTTGCACAATTTCTATGGAATTGATCTACTGTACAATTTGCCTTCTAAGGCCATCTTGTACATTTCTGCAACATATGGGTTCTCACCAGGAGTTTCTGCACCAAGTTCTACGAGTCGAGCATATACTCTGACTACGTATGCAAGTGCACCCATGAAAGCCACTACGACTCCCATGTTAAACATCCAGTGGTTTGGAACCGCAAATATTTCTTCTACAAACCAGAAATGCCACATCTCATTGACTCCAATTGTAAACATAGTTGCTAAGTAACCAAGAATGGTCATTTTCAAACCTGTGTTCATTGAATTATTTGGACCTCTGAGAACGGGAACTTTTCTATCATAGATTGCTGATGCTCCCCATCCAAGTGGTAATGTGATGAAGTGGGAGTATAGCCACCAGTGTGCTGGTGTAAATGCACTATCTCTGATAGAAGTCTGGTGTAGAGAACCATCAACGAAGTTATCTACTTCGACTGATGCTGCAGTAGATCCCATAGCAATAACGATGAGCCAGATTTTCTTTAGTCTCTGAATCTCAACTTCTTTTGGGATTAATGCGGGCATCTGTGCCATGTTATTATACATGTGAATTAGTGATATAAAGTAAAGGTTTGAAGAAGATTATAATTTTATGAAATTTTTATGTTTTTTTCTTTGATTTTTATTAATATATTTAATTTTATATACAATATATGTGATAAATTGAACACATTTTTTCCATTTTCATTGTTAATCATCGATGATTAACATAGAAAAAACGACGATCCTAGTTACGAAGGTAAAACATATAACGACGTGGATTATCTTTCAAACATTAGGGATAACTATGGACGAAAAAAAGATTTTAGTATTCGGACTAGGTGTCGTATTAGCACTAGGAACCTTAGGTTTCAACTGGGTTGAAACTATTCTTCCACCTGCAGATGCACACGGTGTCCAAGCACAACTCCAAAGTCGCTTCATTAGAATTGAAGATGAAACCTTTAACAGACAATCCCTGCAAACTGGCGAAACCTTGACACTTCAAGGAACACTAGTTAGTCTTGTAGAAAGAGACCTTAGAGGATGGATATCCATTTTCTCAGAGTCAACCAATGCAGGTAACAGATGGGAGATGTTAGCAAGAGATCCACCAGGAAACGTCTTTGACATTCCAGGTAACGCTGTTGTTGAATATTCACTATCTGCTAAAGCACTTGAAGCAGGTGTATACCACGTACACACCCAACTCAATGTAGCCAAAGTTGGTCCAGGACTCGGTCCAGGTCAAACAGTTGTCGTTGAAGGTGATCCAATTATCAAACCAATTCCATATACCAACATCGCATACCAATCAATCATCATTGGTGTCGGATATGTTATTACGTTTGCAACAAGACCTTGGCAAGTAATCTAAACAACCCTCTTTTCCTTTTCATTTTCTAATCACCCTACGTTTAGCGTAAGTGTGCAAATTACATTCCAAGATAATTTATCAAAGTTTCTAAAAAGATTCTTGATAAATAATTGAATTTAAAAAATTGTAAGAGTAAAAGAAAGGACTTTAAGGAATTATATCAAAGTCAACTTAATGATTTGGCCAGGTACAGGAGACCCTTACAAAAGGAAAAAAACAATCAAATTCCTAGCAATTACTGCAGTCATTGCAATATCAGTAGGGTTGGGAAGTACTTTGATTCAAGGTACACTTGGGCAAGATAATCCTCTCAAAGTCTGCATTGAGGATAGACAAACTCCATACAAAATTAAGGCAACATTAGAGATAATTATTGACGGTGAAAAAGTAGACATTCCAGCTAATATTGGATTGAATGAAGGGGAATGTCAAAGAACTATGTACACATTAACTAATGATGGTACGATTTACGCAGAATGGGAAGAAGCATACCCATTTGAAATAGGACACTTTTTGTGGATGTGGGATTTCCCTCTAAGAGATATGGATCAGAATAAATCTACAATTTATGTAAATGATAGAGAATCTTCTCATTTCATCAATCACCCATTACAAGATGGATATCATTACAAAGCAGTATTTACATCAAAAGCATATGATGATGCAAAAGATACAGACTTCCTACCTGAAAACTAGCAAGTCTACCAGTATTTGTCAACTACAGAATAAGACCTTACTTTCTCTTTTCAAATGATAACTGTATTTGATGATACATTTGATTCCAAAAGTAATCATGTTTTTTAATTAATTATAAATTAATAATTTTAATAAATTATATATATTATTAAATTATAATAACAATATGTCAGTACAAGACAATGAAGTCCTGGTAAAAATAACATCTGCTGGAACAATTTCAATCCCTAAACAGTTTAGAAAGTACATGGATGTTCAAAAAGGAGAATATGTCAAATTAATGCTTGAAAATGACACATTAGTTGTAAGAAAAATCACCATTTCTTAGTTGGTTTTGATACAGTTACCCAAGGAAACCTAAAAACTAGTATTGCAGACTTTGACAAAAATCAATTTTTTTAAAAAATAAAATTTGTGCAAGATTGATTTTGAGAGTTCTAAAAATAATGAAAATAAGAAAGGCGGTAAATTTACCAGTATTTGCCGTTGTCTGGAATAAGACCGATACCTTCTCTTTCAAAGTGTCTGTCTAATTCATCAACCCATCTCTCACGGTTGTCTTTGTAAGCCCATCCGTGTACACGTAACCAAAATGAGATAATTCCAAGAAGGAATACAGTAAACATCATGGTTCCGAAGATGTAAATCATTACATCGTAGAATAATGGATCATAGTTTGGTCCCAATTGTCCTGTAATTGAAGACAGGATGCTTAGGAAAGTACCTACGATAGGAATCATATAATTTGGCTCAATTTGTGCGATATATACATTTCTTTTATTCCCAAAAAGTACGAGATCAGTATACACTNNGGAATATGAACTTAGTATACACTAGGAATAACTAATAAAATAAGAGAAAAGTGAGGTTTATCCTCTACCCATTGCGGCGTATTTTCCAGATCTTCCTCTAATGAAGAAGGCTCCTGCAATACCACCAAATACTGCACCTGCAATAACTGCTGCACCACCTACACCACTTGCATCAAGATAAGGAGTTCCTGATCCAGAGGCAGGATTTGCTTCAGCAGATTCAATTCTTCGTCTTTGAAGTTCAAGTGCTTCTTCTAGGGTATATGATCCAGTTTCACCTGCACCACCAACGTTACCCATGTATTGTGCAAATGCTACTGCACTTTCTGCATAGAGTCCGATAGTGAATACGGCGATTAAGGATGCTACTAATAGTACTTTTGTATTCATACTTTTTACCTGTTCGATTTGGCAATGTGTAATTATTTAAAACTTTGTTCTTTTCTTCAAATTATTAAAAATGTACGAGATCAGTATAAGTAACGTTTAATTTTGTACTTAAATGAGTCAAAGTATGGGACGAATGCACACACATAGACATGGGAAATCACACTCTATAAGACCAGCTACGCTACGTGCACCTTCTTGGATCACATTAGATGCAAAAGGTGTTGAAGAATTAGTGGTAAAATATTCTAAAGATGGATTAACTCCTAGTCAAATTGGAATCAAATTAAGAGACCAGCATTCAATTCCTCTAATCAAACCAGTTACCAAAAAAAGCATGGGTCAAATTTTAGAAGAAAATGATTTAAAATCTGAAATGCCTGAAGACCTTGAAAATATTGTTAACAAAGCAGTAGGTCTTCAAAAACATCTTAAGGTAAACAAAGGAGATAACCGAAATGTTAGATCTTTAGAATTGATTGAAGCCAAAGTTCACAGATTATCAGTTTACTACAAAAGAATTGGAAGGATTCCAAAAACATGGAAGTATAAATCAGTGGTTGCTCAATTAGAGTAATGACAAAATCGCTTAATGAGTCGCTTTCGTATTTCAAAGATAAAATTTCAGATTGTATAAAATCTAACAAATCAATTTTTGTTACAACTCATTTGGATTGTGATGGACTTACATCAGGTAGTATCATCACTAAAGCTCTCATCAGAGAAGGGGCAAAATGCACAGTTAGAACATCAAAAGAATTTACTAAGAATATAGCAGAATCTTTCAAAACAGATTCTAGAGATTTTCACATAATAACAGACCTAGCAGGAGGATTTGCAAATACATTAGATAAAGAATTGAAGGATAATTGGATTGTACTAGATCACCATCAAATTCCAGAGGAGGAGTTAGATAATCAAAATGTCATCAATTCATGGAAATTTGGAATTGATGGAGGTACTGAAATCTGTGCTGGAGGGATGGCATATCTTGCATCAATGGCTTTAGATGAAAAAAATTCAGATCTTTCATCCATTGCTGTTGTTTCAGCATTAGGGGACAGACAAGATCAAGGGGAGAAAAAGTCATTCACAGGAAAGAATTTTGAGATTGCAAATACTGCCAGAGACCAAGGTTTAGTTGAAATTGATTTAGATTTGTTACTAGTTGGAAGAGAAACAAGACCATTACCAGATGCCTTGGCATTTACATCACAACCATTTATCGAAGGATTGACCTGGAATAGAGGGGCATGCCTATCTCTACTAAATTCATCAGGAATTCAACTAAAGGAAGATGGGAGATGGAGAGTTCCAGCAGAACTAAATGAAGACGAAAAAAGACAAGTAATTGAGTCAATAACCAAATTCACTTCTGGAAAAAATGCTACAGAAATTATGTCAGAATTAATTGGGTATACATACACATTTCCTAGAGAAGACAAAAGGAGTTTCTTACGCGATGGAAGAGAATTTTCTACTATGTTAAACTCATGTGGAAGAATAAATCGTTCAGGCGTGGGAATGGCGATATGTATGGGAGATAGAAACAAGATCCTTCGAGAAGGCGAAGGAATTCTTACAGATTACAGAAAAATGATTAGAGAATACATGAACATTTTATCAAATGAAAGATGGCGGATTTCAGAAAGTGAAACTTGTGTAATGGTAAATGGAGAAGATATTGTCCCAGAAACAATGACAGGGACTATTTCATCATTAATTGCAGGATCACCAAAAAATGCTGGAAAAATTGTAATTTTGAGAACCAAGGGGGAAGAAAATACGATCAAATTTTCATCAAGAAAATCATTTAGTTGTAAATCAGACATCAATCTTAGTGAATTAATGAGGACAGGGGCTGAGAAATTTGAGGGAATAGGTGGAGGTCATGCGGCTGCAGCAGGAGCAAAAATAACTAAAGACAAATTAGATGAATTTCTCAAGTATTTAGAAGTAAATGTCGTTAACGTGTCAAATGCAAATCAGTCTCAATAACATATCAAAAGAAAAAGCAGAGACAGTCAAAAAAGCACTAGAACCTGATAATGTGGATTTTCCTGAAGGATTGAGTCTTTATGTTGAAAATATTGATAACAAACTAGTTTTTAATTTTCAAAGTGAGAAGAATATGAAACATCTTATCGGAACTGTTGATGAAATATTAGAGCATGTACAGGTTGCATTAAAGGTGATAGAATAATGCTAGATCCTAAACTCATCAAAGAAAAACCAGAAATGATTAGAGAAATGCTCAAAGATAGGGCAGTAGATTTTGATTTAGATGCATTAATAGAATCTGATCAAAAAAGACGAGAATTTATTATTAAAACCGATGAATTAAGAAAAAAGAAAAATCAAGTAGCTTTAGAAATTTCTCAAAAAAAGAAAGCAGGGGAAGACGCATCATCAATTTTAGATGAGATGAAAAATGTATCATCAGAGCTTGCAAAATTAGAAACAGAACAAGAAAGTATTGAAACTAGATATTCAAAATTAGCTTTTTCAATTCCAAATTTGATTCATAAGACAGTTCCAGTTGGAGTAGATGAAACTGCTAACAAAGAGATAAAAAAATGGGGAACAATCCCAGAGTTTGATTTTAAAATCAATGATCATATTGATATTTCAGAAAAATTGGGTTTGGTTGATTTAGAAAGAGCTGCTAAAGTAGCAGGATCTAGATTCTATTATCTAAAAAATGATCTAGTTAGATTAAATCAATCATTGATTCATTTCGCATTAGACTTTCTTTCAAAAAAAGAATATTCTCTGATTCAACCTCCTTACATGATTAATAGACAATCGATGGAAGGGGCAGTTATTGCAGATGATTTTGAAGAAGTAATCTACAAAGTTGATGAAGAGGATCTGTACATGATTGGAACATCAGAGCATGCCATGGCAGCAATGCATTCAAAAGAAATCATTGAAGGAAAAGATTTACCCTTAAGATATGCAGGAGTTAGTCCATGTTTTAGAAAAGAAGCAGGAGCACATGGAAGAGACCAAAAAGG
>ENA-UZXA01007787-UZXA01007787.1-metagenome-genome-assembly--contig:-Day-1-1m-contig-7787_pt3 | contig 12583 bp, 15 predicted proteins | sample MGYA00260336_ERZ794896 | MGnify/ENA metagenome assembly ERZ794896
TCATATTTATGATTGCAATTGTAATTGTCTTTGGAAGATTATGGGTAGAGCTTGGTGGACTTTCTCCAAAGAAAGCAGCTCAAAATCTTTTAGATGCCGATGTTCAAGTACCTGGATTTAGACGTTCGAACAAACCAATTGAAACACTACTTAACAGATACATTCCATCAGTTACAATAATCGGATCTTTCGTTCTTGGATTAATTGCAGGTGTTTCAGATGTATTGGGTGTATTTGGTACAGGTATTGGAATCTTGCTTTCCGTAGATATTCTAATTAATTACTATAACCAATTAGTAAAAGAACAGGTGGAAGTTGTCATGCCACGGTTAGGTGCTTTACTTGGTAGAACGTAAAAAAGTTGTAATTGTTGGAATTCCCGGAGTAGGGAAAACTTCTCTAGTTACACGTATTGTCGAATTAATAAATGCTGAAAAACATTGTGCTAGTGTGCATAGCTATGGAACAGTAATGATGGGTGAAGCAGAAAATAATCAAGTTTCTGATAGAGATAATCTTAGACATTTACCTGTAGCACAACAAAAAGATTTACAAAAACAGGCTGCAACTGCAATATCTCAATTAACAGATGATGTGGTGTTTATTGATACTCATGCATTTATTTCTACAAATGAAGGATTCTATCCAGGTCTTCCATATCATGTAATACAAATTCTTGAACCTACACATCTTATTGCAATATCTGCACGTCCTGAAGAAATTTACAACCGTAGAATGAAGGATGATACTAGAAATCGTGATAAAATTTCAATAGAAGCAATAAAAAAGGAATTGGCAGTACAAGATGCAATGTTNNAGTTGTTCTGTCTTATCTGGCTCACCACTCAAAGTTATACTAAACAATGAGGGAAAGATTGATGAAGCAGCACAAAATGTAATAGATGCAATAGGTATGGGTGTCTAGATGGAATTAAATTTTATACTGAACTTCATTGATGCAGTATTTCTACAAATGGATTTCTTTGGTATGAGAGAAGGTCCTTTGGGCACTGATGATCCAATGATAAAAGGTGTAATTCTTTCAATGTTAGCAGTTGCTGGCTTTGGAATTGCATTGAATCTAATCAATTCATCAATCAGGAAAAAAATGGTTGATCAGGTAAAACAAAGAAGAATTACAAAAGAAGTAAGAGCATGGCAAAAAGAAAGGATGGCTGCATTTAGATCAAAAGATCAAGCAAGAATCGCATCCGCAAATAAAAAATCTTCCTACATGAATAAAATGAACATGGAAATGATGCAGATGAATATACGACCAATGATGATTACAATTATACCATTAATGTTAATTTTCTATTTTGTATTACCACAATTATTTTCATATACTGTAGCACTCTCCCCAATTCCACTAAATGTTATTCCAGGTGATTGGTTTGAGTTGACATGTACTGCACTAAAAGTTGAAGAGGGTGCATACTGTCAAGACGAAAATGCATTATATTTATGGGCTTGGTATTTCTTATCATCCATTGCATTTAGTGGGCTCATTATGAAACTAACTAAAACTCAAATGGATTTAGGATAATTGTCAAAATCCATTGTAGTGTCTGGCCCTCCTGCCATTGGAAAAACCACTGTAGCGAAAGGTTTGGCAAAAGAATTCAATCTAAATTATCTTAGTGGTGGCGATATTTTAAAAGAACTTGCTAGTGAAGAAGGATTCTCTTCTAGTGGTGATGATTGGTGGGATACTGAAGATGGAATGAAATTTCTTAATCAAAGAAAAGAGAACTCAGAATTTGATAAAAAAGTTGATGAAAAATTAATACAATTATTCCAGAAGGGCGATGTTGTAATTACTAGTTACACCTTACCTTGGTTAATTGATAATGGAATAAAATTGTGGTTAGATGGGACTGTTGAGAATAGTGCAAAAAGAATGCAAAATCGTGATAATATGGATGAATCTTCTGCACTAGAAGTTGTCAATAAAAGATTTAATGAAAATAAATTAATCTACAAAAATCTATACAACTTTGAATTTGGGGGCGATCTTTCAGTTTTTGATAAAATTATAAAAACTGATGGAATTAATGCAGATCAAGTACTAGAAATTGCAAAATTAACCGTGAGAGAATTACTTTGACTCTAAAACAACTTGAAAATCTTGTAAAAATAGATGAAGATATGACTAATCCTGAATATGGAACATATTATGACAAGAGAACCGTAGAACAACTTCTAGAATACGGTTTGATTTTAATTGATAAGCCTCCTGGACCAACAAGTCATGAAGTTGTAGCGTGGGCAAAAAGAATTTTAGAAATTCCTAAAGCAGGTCATAGTGGAACTCTTGATCCTCAAGTTTCAGGAGTATTACCTCTTGGTCTTGGTGAAGGTACAAAAGCTTTAGGAGTATTATTGTTAGGTCCAAAAGAATATCATGCTCTAGGTAGATTACATTCTTTACCTTCTAAAGAAAAACTTGAACAAATTCTTGAATTATTTCGTGGTGAAATATTCCAAAAACCTCCTCAACGTTCTGCAGTAGTAAGACAAACAAGAAGTAGAACTATCTATGAATTAGAATTATTAGAACAAAAAGAGCGTTTAGTTCTGTTACGAATATTATGTGAAGCAGGAACTTACATTCGAAAATTATACTATGATATGGGTGAGCTATTGGGTCCAGGTGGCTCCATGATAGAGTTACGTCGTTCACGTGTACATCAGTTTGATGAAGAAAATCTTGTTACTATGCATGAACTAGCAGATGCATATGCAACATGGAAAGAAAGTAAGGATGAATCAAAGCTTTTGAAAATTATTAGGCCTGTAGAAGAAACACTTAGTGAAGTAAAATCTGTAGTTATTCGTGATTCTGCAATTGATTCTATGTGTCATGGTGCACAATTGGCAATACCCGGAGTTCTCCAAATATCACCTTATTTGGAAAAGGGTGACTTGGTTGGAATCTACTCTCAAAAAGGCGAAATTGTTGCATTGGCAGAATCTCTATTATCTGAAAATGAAATTAAAGATCAAACAAAAGGATATGCTTTTCAAACAAAACGAATAATTATGAAACCAAAAACTTATCCAAAAAATTGGCGTACCAGCACAACACAAAAAGAATAAAAATTGTTTCCTAGAAGCCTACTCTTTGCAATAGTTTTGGGTGTTGTGGCTGGTCCAATCTTTGGAATTATTCTATATGAATATGGAGTTGAAGAACAACTGGTTTACGTTGATGGTACCTCATTATCCATTGTGACTGAAAAAGTTAATTTCAATTTAGGCGAACCAATCTCAATTCAAATTGTCAATTCAGGCACGGATGAATTAAAATTTCCTGATGCATCATATGGATTAGTAATAAAACAATTAGACAGCATACCTATTTTCTCACCTGTATCTGCTCAAGTAATATCTAAACTTGATTCTCACGATGAAGTATCTTTTGTTTGGGATCAAATAAAAAATAATGGAGATCCAATATTGGAGGGTACTTACAAAATTACATCAAAAGCTATTACATTAGATGGAAGTATTATGGAAAAAATTGTCATAATACATGTTTTCAAATAAACAACCTAATGCATTTTTATAATCACTGTCAAATTATTATTTAGCGAAAGCTAATGCCGAGGTCGCCTAGCCTGGTAGGGCGCGTGCCTGGAAATCTTAAAACCATAAAGCACGTTCTCGCAAGGGATCGAGAGTTCAAATCTCTCTCTCGGCGCCATCTTTAATTTAAAATTCAAGCAAGTACGATTAATTTTATTGAAAAAATTTGATATTGCCATAATAGGTGGTGGAATTCTAGGCACAACAATTTCATATTGGATCTCAAATCTTTATGATTCCAGTGTATGTGTTATTGAAAAGGAATTTAATGTCGCAAAACATACTAGTGGACGCAATACTGGCGTAGTTCATACTCCTTTTTATCTAAATCCTGAAAAGAAAAAAATTTTTGCCAAATCTGCACATATATCACATGAATTATGGGAAGCACTCGCAAAAAATACGCTATCCCCATGGAATGAAATTGGAACTATAGACGTTGCTCTAAACGAAATACAACATAAAACATTAGAAAAATACAAAAAATGGGGAATAAACAATGGTGTTTCTGAAGATAATCTCTTACTACTTGATTCAAATGAATTGAAACAAAAAGAAAAAAACATTGAATGTCATTCTGGATTACTATGCAAAAGTGATGTATCCACCGATTATTCTAAACTAACACAAGAAATACAGAAAATATCAGCTCAAAATTTCACTGAATTTCTTTTTCAGAAAAATGTTAAATCATTTCAACAAAATAATGACTCTATTCAAATAAATTTCACAGACAATTCTTCAATTGAATGTAATTATCTAATTAATTGCTCTGGTGGAAACTCACTTGATATCGCAAAACAATTTGATCTATTTCAATCATATTCTGATCTTCATTTCAGAGGTGAATACTGGATAGCTGATAGCAATTATGCTGATATTGTAAAAACAAACATCTATTCTGTAGCAAGACATCCTGAATTTCCTTTCCTTGATCCTCATTGGATTAAACGTGCTAATGGAACTACTGAGATTGGTCCAAATGCTGTACCTGTACCTACACCTGAAACATATGATGGTTTTGTAACAGATATCCCCTCAACTATATCAAAACTAGGAGAAATTTTGACAGGTGGCGCAAAAAAATTATTTCTTAATCCTGATTTCTTGTCATTAATTGCACATGAATTTAAGAGCTCAATTTCAAAAGATGCAATGGTTCAACGTGTTATGGAGTTCATTCCATCTCTAAAACCAGATTATTTCACAAAAAAAGGAACAGCAGGAATACGTACTCCTGTTATTTCTCCAGATGGAACTTTTATTTCTGATGTAATGGAGCGTGAAGGTCGTAACTCATTTCACATTGTAAATTATAATTCCCCAGGTGCAACTGGGGCTCCTGCATATTCTGCTCTGGTTGTAAAAAAATTACAAGATAAAGGAATCTTGAAAGCTCCAAATTCTCAAAAGAATTTGCTATGGAACTTTAATTTGATAATAGAACAAATTTAATATTCCTTCAAAATGGTAATCTTATGTTCCCTGATAGATGTTCTGTAAAACAAAATGGGCGTGATTGTGTAAATCCACCTGAATATGTTGTAGAAATTGTTCATAATGATGATTCTTACATGGTTGGAATTACGTGTGAAAAACACAAGGATGTTGTAGCTGTAAAAATTGGTGAACTACAAAAAATAGGAAAAATCCCTAAAGGTACACTTGAATTTCAGAAACTCAAAGCAGTAGGAACTGATTGTATTAAAGGTAATCCTGATGATGTATTAATTCAATTAGATTAAACTGAATAAAGCAACTTCTTTCCTTCTAATGCTAAAAGCAAATTTCTTGCTGTAATGGCTGACATTTTTTCTCTTGTTTCTTTGGTTGAGCTTCCAACATGTGGCGCTAAAACAACATTTTCCAATTTTAGTAATGGATTGCTTTTCTTGATTGGTTCTTTTTCATATACATCCATTCCTGCACCTTGAATCTCTTTTTTCTTCAAAGCGGTTACTAATTGTTTTTCATCTATAATTTTTCCTCTAGATGTATTTATCAAAAAAGAAGTCTTTTTCATCTTTTTAAAAATTCTCAAATTCATTAAATGATGTGTATCTTTATTGTATGGAACATGTAATGAAATTATATCACTTTTTTTATACAATGTATTTTCTGAGACATATTTTGTTCTTAACATCTTCTCTATACTCTTTGATACTGGTTTTCTATTATGATATATTACATTCATACCTAGACCGTTTGCTTTTTTTGCTACTTCTATTCCAATTCTCCCCATTCCTATAATACCGATAGTTTTTCCTGCAACCTCTGTGCCTGTATAATCATAGGCCCCAAAGATTTGATTCCATTTCTTATTACGAATAATCCTATCACCTTCAGAAATTCTTCTTAAAACATCTAAAATTAATCCAATTGTCAACTCGGCTGTTGCATTTGTCAAAACTTCTGGTGTATAACCAATTTTGATTTTTTGAGATTTTGCAAAATTTACATCGATGTGGTCAAAACCTACACTGAAAGTACTAATCGCTTTAAGATTTTTTGCATTATTGATGACTTCTTTATCTATTATATCATATGGATGACAAATCAAGCCATCCATATCTCTAATTTTGTTAATTAGATTTTTTTTTGGAATTGGAATTTTACCTGCATGTAATGATACATTACATCTCTTTCCTAATTCATCTAGTGCAGATCTATGTAGGCGTCTTGTAACTAAGACATTGAAACGTTTTTTCATTGAATGTTTGGTCAAACCATTTATAATATTTAATCATAATAGGGATATTGTCTTCTTCTGATGATTTACTAAATTGTTCTGAATGTAAAAAACCAATAGAACAATGTATCTGTGTCTGTCCATATTGTGGAGAACGTGACAAATGTGAATGTGCATTATTTGATGCAGCAACGGGGGCATGAAATGGTAACTGATTTCACATGGATGATTGGTGGGCCACAGGGCAGTGGTGTTGAAACTGCCGCTAATATATTCTCCCAGGTTTTCTCAAAAATGGGATATCGAATATTTGGAAAACGTGAATATTATTCAAACATTAAAGGTGAACATAGTTATTTTGCAGTAAGAGTTTCTGAAAAACAAATTCGTTCCAGTGTAAAAGGAACAAACATGTTGATTGCATTTGATGCTGAAACTATTTTTCGTCATGCAGATGATGTATTAGAAAATGGAATTATAATTTATGATTCAACACTAGAAAATGTAAAAGTTTCAGATGTTATTACATTTGATCATGATTTTAAAGAACGATTAGGAAATCTTCTGAAATCTAAAAATAAAGAGAATACTGTTAAAGGAATACTAGAATTAGCATCTGAAAATGGTACGTCAATACATTCTGTTTCTTTCCGCAGTCTTTTGACTGAATTATCTGAGAAATTAGAAAACCCACGAATCAAAAATATGAATCGTATGTTCAATGTTTTAGGAGTTTCTCTTTCACTAGGATTGTTAATGATCCCTTCAGAAAAATTAATTGAATCTGTTAATTCAATTTTCTCAAAGAAAAAATCTATAGCTGAAATGAATGTATCAGCTGCAATTTTTGCCTATAACTATGCCACTGCAAAGTTTGAAAATCCTGGCCTCCAATTTGAGATAAAAGAAATTGAAGAAGATACACTTCTAGTTCAAGGATATTATGGTACATCAATTGGAAAAATAATTGCTGGATGTAGATTTCAATCATATTATCCAATTACCCCTGCAACTGATGAAAGCAATTTTCTTGAAACAAATGAAATACTTGAAATTAATGAAGATCGTCCTGGTTCAACACTTGTCATTCAAACTGAAGATGAAATTTCTGCAATAGGTATGGCAATTGGTTCATCATTAACGGGTGTACGCTCTGCGACATGTACTTCTGGACCTGGTTTTGCATTGATGACTGAATGTTTGAGTTGGGCTGGAATTAATGAAGTCCCAGTTGTTATCACCTTTTATCAAAGAAGTGGACCATCAACAGGTCTACCTACACGTCATGGTCAAGATGATTTACTTTGTGCGATAAATTCCGGTGTTGGGGAATTCCCTAGAATTGTTTATGCATCTGGTAATGTTTCAGATAGTTTCTATGATACAACTCAAGTGTTTAATTATGCTGATATTTTTCAAGTTCCTGTTATACATATGATGGATAAATTCATTGCTAGTTCTGTTACTACTTGTCAAAGATTTGATGAAACTAAAGTCAATATTGATAGAGGAAAATTATTAGATGAAATCTCTTCAGATAATTATAGAAGATTTGAACATACTGAAGATGGACTATCTCCAAGATCAAAATTAGGTTTGGAAAATGGAATATTTTGGAATACTGGTGATGAAAGTGACATACATGGTCACATCTCTGAAGATCCAGTAAATCGTATACATATGATGGACAAAAGACAATCACGTCTAGATTACATACTTGAAAAAATTCCTGAATCTGAACAAATTATCAAACATTCTGAAGGTGATTTTTGTATTGTCTCTTGGGGGTCAACTCAAGGTCCACTTTTAGATGCAATTGAAATGTTAAAAAATGAAGGAATCGATATCGGATTTGTTGAAATAAAACTTTTGCACCCATTCCCAAAAGAACTCTTAAAAAAATCACTTTCTAATTCTAAAACTATTATTGATGTTGAAGCCAACTACACTGGTCAGCTGGGATCGTTAATTAGGCAAAATTTAGAAAAAGATCCTAATTATTATATTCTAAAATTCACAGGAAGACCAATGACTTGTACTGAATTATACGATACGTTAAAAAAAATTGTTAACAACAATGCAGAAAAAAGGGAGGTTTTAACATATGGCGCTTAAGATAGGAGATTACAAAACAGATGTACATAATGATTGGTGTCCTGGATGTGGAGACTTTGGAATTGTAAATGCAATTCAAATGGCATTAGCAGAAATGGAAATTCCTCGACATCAATCTGCAATATTTTCTGGTATTGGATGCTCTGGAAAAACATCTCATTTCATTAATGTATTTGGTGTTCACACATTGCATGGACGTGTTCTAACCTTTGCTCAAGGTGCAAAAATATCAAATCCAAATCTAGAAATTATTGCTGTTGGTGGTGATGGTGATGGTCTTGGAATAGGTGCAGGTCATTTTGTTGCAGCTGGTCGACGTAATGTGAATATGACATACATAATTTTTGATAATGCAGTATATGGATTAACTAAAGGTCAAGCATCACCTACTCTGAAATTAGGTGAAAAAACTAAATCATTGCCCACTCCAAATACAAATTATAATGTAAACCCAATTGGATTGGCAATTGCTAGTGGGTTCACATTTGCAGCTAGAGGATATTCATATGATGTTCGTCAATTAAAAGATCTAATTGTTGCTGCTGTACAACACAAAGGTTTAGCATTTCTAGATGTTTTACAACCTTGCCCAACATACAATGATATCAATACAAAAGATTGGTTTAGTGGTGAAGATAGAATTGATGAAACAACCAAAAAACCTATGCCCCGTATTTACAAATTAGAAGATACTGATTATGATCCTGTTGTTCACTATAGTGATGAAACTGAATTAAATCAGAAAAAAACACAGGCTATTGTAAAATCACTTGAATGGGATACTAAAATACCAACTGGAATATTTTATAAAAATGAACTAATCACGCCGTACACTAGAAGATTAACAGATAAAATTCCAAATTATGTAGAAAACCCTTCAGCATTACAGAATATCTCAAAAAATAATACTCCTATTACAAAAATTAATCAAATCCTCGATTCATACAAAGTATAGCTACATTGACAAATGATTATTAGATAGTTTTTTCTATTTTATAGCTATTGAATATAACTAACGTAAATAGAATATTTCGGAAATCAATTATTAATGAATTTTTTATTCCTGAATTAACAAAACTTGATTTTAAAAAATCAAATGTTAAACATCCTGAAATCAGTACTGATGGTTTAATGCAATCCAATCTTCTTCATATTTTCTTTGATGTTGAAACTGGTAATGATTATCCTGATGGCGACGAATGGTTTATCGCCGAATTTCTTTTTCCTTACCAAATGAAATTACCTGATACTCTAAAAGGAACTGATTATTTTACAACTATTTCTGTAGAAGAAGGAAATTTTTTTTGGCATCATCGTGAATTAATTCGTTACAAATATGGAAAATCTAAAAAATTAAAGGAGTCACTTGATTTTATAGAATCAAAATACAAAGAATTGCATGAATTAGTTGAACCCCTTGAAAAAGAAATTAAGTAGTTAATTTCCAACCATTTTCTGAATTTACAAACATTTTATTGTCCGTATACGCAGTACTTAATCTCCATCTTGCGACTGCTTGATCAAAACTATATGCCACTTTTTTAACTCCTTTTGGAATTTTATCAGGTTCTAAATGGTATGGTAATAGCTCAACAACAAAATCTATTTTTTCAACTTCCATCTTAAACCATTGACTTTGATCCGATTGAATTATGAAAGTAATATCTGGTTCTCCTGAAAAATTTAATGCAATCCTTATGGCTTTACCATTTCCTCGTCTTCGTTTCATTTCTTTAAAAACTCCTTTTAGTTTATCCCATTCTCTAAAATCAAACCATTTGAAAAATTCCTCATTAAATGAATATGGAAACGATATTTCTAGATGGCTTACAAATTTATCTTCATATGTGTTTTCAATTTCTTCATCTTCTGTTTGAAACCTCTTATCCAAAATACTTGTAATTACATTAATTTCCCACGGAGAAATTCCATAATGTTTCAGGAATAATGGTTGTACTTGATCTGACACGTAGTCTATTCTTATAATTGATAATTAAAGCTTCAAAGAGTATGCAAATATTTCCATAGATACATTGCTCCAACGGTTCCAATCATAAACAGCATTGGTTTCCAAGCAAAAACTGGAATATCTGGAGTAACTAATTTTATTTTATATTCATCTAAAACTTTGTGAACATATTTGCTAATTCTTTTATTTAAAACATCATATTTTATTCCATTTCTCTTTAAAATTGTCTCAATTTCATAGATAACTGCAGTCCGTTGACTGAATAAATGCTGTAAATAATCTCTTGAAATTTCAACTTCGCCCTGAATTGAAATGCTATTTTTTGTATTACTAAATAATCTAACATGCATCTCCCATGGTTTTTTTAATTTTAATGATAAGCCATCTCCAATCTGAAGTGGTTGTTTGTGTTCAAATTTCACTGTAGTAAATCCCTCCTCAAATAGAATTTTCTTCATCTTCTCTGCACTTTCTTTAACGATTAAATGTAATTCTTCCACTCCTGTTTTCTTATCAACATGAATTTTATTATCCTCACCATCTTCAAGTGAAACCGTTTTTGGATATCTGGTCATATATTCCATTTACTCAATTTGAAGAAATCTCATATTTAATACTACATATTAATTTGAAAAACTACGAATGTAGACACATTGTTCATATGGTATTATCATTTCTCTAGGAATAATTTTTCTATTTGTAAGATTGCAGGCTGAATCTCGAACAATTGCTATTGGATGTAAATCATTTCCTTCGCCCATCTCATGATTTGCAATTGATGCTAAATTATCTGCAGTTGCTTGAAATGTAACTTTAAGTGGATTTCCATCAAGATCTTTTTCACCACGTAAATCTTTTGTAGGTTCTATTCCTGCACATGCTATTGCAACTCCTGTCGTACCAATTCTTGCAGGCATCAATCTACTATCTACTATGATTACTCCAACATGTAAATTTAATTCAAGAAAAATTTTCCTTTTTAATTCTTCAGCAAATTTGTATGGCTCATTAGGATATAGAATAATTTTTGTTCCTTTAGAATTTGATTTATCAATTCCTGCATTAGGTGCTAATATGCCATTAGTAGTAGACATGACAAATCCTGCAACTCCTCCTAAAATATTATCTGATTCTCTAAAAACAATCTCCATAAATTTTTCATTAGAATTGAATTTTTTTGCAATTTCTTTTGCTTTGTTACAAACTTTTGAATTATTTATTTCTAAAATTCGTCCCTGAGAATTTGAGATAAATTTACTTGAAATAACTAACACATCTCCATTTTTAATTACAAATTTGTTATATTGTAGAATCTTTTTCAGTTCCTCAAAAAAGCAAAATTTTCCATCCTTTTTCTTACCCGTAAGTGGAATTACTGTCAAATTCATACCTATTTTACATATTATTCTCTAATTATTGTTCTGAAAAGCTTTTAATCTCAATTAATGGCATTGTCGTTCATGAACATAACTGAAAAGATATTGGCACGTGCTTCTGGCAAAACTACTGTGTCTCCAGATGATGTTATTTTTGCTAAAGTAGATAAAGTAATGGTTCATGATGTCTCTGGACCTGGAGTTATGAAGGTTTTTGATAAATTACAAAAACAAGGGATTGATACATCAAAATTACATGATTCATCAAAAGTTTGGATTGCTGAAGATCATTTTGTTCCATCTGCTGAAAAAGTCTCTGCAGAAAATATTGTAAAATTGTCTAATTTCTCGAAAAAATATGATATCAAAAAACATTTCAAGTATGGAATGGGTCAATATGGAATATGCCATACACTTTCACACGAAGAAGCATTGGTAAATCCTGGAGAAGTTTATGTTGGTGGTGATTCACATACTAACACCACTGGTGCATTAGGTGCTTTTGCCTGTGGATTAGGTCATACTGATGTTGCATATGTATTATTAAATGGAGAAATTTGGTTTAAAGTACCTGAAACATACTATTTCAAACTTAATGGAAAATTACCTCCTCATGTAATGGCTAAAGATTTCATCTTAAAGATTATTGGTGATATCGGTAATGATGGCGGAGCATACAATACTATGCAATTTGGTGGAACAGGAATTGATGAGATGTCTATAGAAAGTAGATTAACCTTGGCTAACATGACAACAGAAGCTGGTGCAAAAAATGGTATTATTGAGTCTGATGAAAAAACAGTTCAATATCTAAAAGAAAGAGGCGCAACTAATGCATCAATATTT
>ENA-UZXA01002365-UZXA01002365.1-metagenome-genome-assembly--contig:-Day-1-1m-contig-2365_pt2 | contig 12580 bp, 11 predicted proteins | sample MGYA00260336_ERZ794896 | MGnify/ENA metagenome assembly ERZ794896
TTTTGGTTCTTCAATTTTAATTTCTTCATCATGAACTTTTAGTGCAAGTGAAGCATTAACTTGGGATTTGATGAATGGGTTTGTGAGATTTTCTTTTACATATTGTACAACATATTGACTAGGGGTTACTTCAAACGTTTTTTCTGCATTTTCACTTGTCATATGAAGAACTTGTTTGTGTCTAGAACCATCACGATAAACAGTCATGCCCTTTAATCCTAATTCATGTGCTAACAGATATGAAGATTTTACATCTTCTACTGTAACATCATATGGCATGTTGATTGTTTTTGAAATTGCATTTCCAATCCATTCTTGCCAAACACTTTGAGCCATAAGATGATCAGCCCAATGAATGTCCATTGCGGTAACGAAAACATCTTGCATCCATTGTGGGATTTCAGGAATTCCTCTTAAAGATCCGTAATTATCTGCAATCTTTGCAAGAATTTCATCACTGTAAAGATCATTTTCTTTAAGAACTTCTTCAACAATCTTGTTTGTATAAAAGAATCTGCCAACAGTTACTCTCTTTTCAAATACAAGTGCAAATGCAGGTTCCATTCCATTTGAACAATCTGCAATCATAGCAAGTGTACCAGTAGGGGCTACAGTAGTTGTCAAGACATTTCTAATACCGAATTTTTTGATTTTACTAATTAGAGCATCCCATTCAAAAGAGTGAGCTTCTTTTGGAGTCTCATAATATCCTGCTATTGGGAGTTTACCTTCAGGGAATTCAGTTTTTGAGCAAAGTGGGAATTCACCACGAGAATTAGCAAGTGCAACACTTTCTTCCATGGAATAATAAGAAAGTGCTTCAGATAGTTTAGATTGTAATTCATATCCTTCTTTGGAATTATATGGAATTCTTAGTTTGTATAACAAATCAGCTACACCCATAACTCCTAATCCAATTCGTCTAGAGTCTTTCGAGGCTGTATTGATTTCATCCACCGGATAATTATTTACATCAATTACATTATCCAAGAATCTTGTTGTCTTTCTGATTGTTTCTTCATATCTTTGCCAATCAAATTCATAAGTTCCATCTGCTTGTCTCTTTACAAGATTTGCCAAGTTAATAGAACCCAAATTGCATGATTCGTATGGATAAAGACTTTGTTCACCACATGGATTTGTTGCTCTTAGTGGTGCTTGTCTAGCTTTAGCAAATACATTGTATTTGTTAATTTGATCAAAGAAGATCAATCCAGGTTCTGCACTTTTCCATGCAGATAATGCAATCAGATCAATTAGTTGATGTGAATTAATTTCTTTAACTGGTTTTTTATCACGTGGACTGCGTAAAACATAGTTACCGTCAGTATTAACAAGAGAATGCCAAAAGTCTTCCCATATTCCAACACTAATGTTGAAATTTTCTAAGACACCAGGTTCTGTTTTGTTTGTAATGAATTTCTCAACATCAGGATGCCATGCTTCAATGATTCCCATGTTTGCTCCACGTCTTTTTCCTCCTTGTTTAACAACTTCAGTTACAGTGTTGATAATATTCATAAAAGATACTGGACCGGATGCAACACCAGAAGTTGATGCCACAATATCACCTTCTTCACGAAGATTAGAATAATTAATTCCAACTCCACCACCAGATTTGAAGATTAATGCAGCATCAGAAGTTGATTTCATGATTGGTTCCATCCCATCATCCATTCCAAGTACAAAGCATGCAGATAGTTGTCCTAATCTTCCACCTGCATTCATCATAGTAGGTGAATTTGGTAGGAAGTCTTGAGCTACCATTAATTCAAAGTATTCAGTGATTTTGTCTGCATATTGATCAAGTTTCTTTGCCGCTAATAGGGTCAAAACATCTTTAAATCCTATTTTCATTTGACCTTTGTTTGCCAATGTCACATAGTGAGTGATTAAAGACCTAACATGCCATTTATTGAAGAAATAATTTCCTACTTTGAATTTATAGTCAAATGCATCTAGTTTTTCAAGATAAGATTTTGCTTCATCTATATTTTGGGTAGAATTTCCAGATTTATCAAAGATTTGAGAGTCATATAGAATATCACCTATTCCAACCAAAATAGCGACTCTCTCAAACATTTGTGTTGGAGATTCAATAATCTCATTTTTGCCATTTCTGAATAGATATCGTGAGGCTATAACTCTCAGACAATTCAAATCAAACTTTTTGGAAACTGGATCAAGTATTTTTAAATTTAAGACATTCTTTTTCTCGTCTCGTAGTTTTCTTCTCTCATGCCTATAAACGATATACGCTTTTGCAATATCGCTATTGCCACTATCAATCAAAGTTGATTCTACAATATCTTGAATATCTTCAACAGTAGGAGTTCTAGAGCTTGTAAATCCTTGGTCTACTAATTTATCAACTACATTTTCTGCTAATTGATCTGCCAATACACGATCAGCCTTAGATGTAGCTGCCAATGCCCTAAAAATTGCATTTGAAATTTTATCTTTGTTGAATGCAGTTACTGCACCATTACGCTTACGAATATCAGTAATACTATTTTCTATCTGTGAATTATCCAAATAATCATCTCCCCGCAAGGATTATGATCAATGTGACTATAAAGATTCTCCTATTTTTTTTTGAAATTTGTATTAGAAAAATTTGACCAATGTTATGAACATCATATTATCATAATATTTACAAAATGTAACGATGATCGCATGATCGGAATCAAATAAAAATATTTGAAAAATGATCGTTACTAGTTTTTTATTTATGAATTTCAGATCACATAAGGGGATTTACATTTTGGACATTTGTTTTCAAACTGTTCATCTTTGAAACCACACTCACCACAAATCGCAATTGTCTTGACAGGTTTAAAAGATGATGTGAGTAAAGACATTTGTTCAATTGATTTTTTAATTTCAGGAACCTTTGCATCTTTATCAATATTCAAGGTAATAAATAATCCACCGTTAAGTAATTTTGAAAATTTATTACATTCAGAAATGGGTTCGCTTTTGTTAGTATAGTCAGAGACTTCAGAGGCATCAATAACTATCTTATCAGAATACGAGTCACCGTCCATTGAATTGAGCGTAGAGTTTTTTCCATATTTTTGACCATCTAGAGTAGCAAAACGGGTAGAACTATCGGTTTCAGTCATACAAATAGCCACAGAATCACCTAATTCCTTACCTTTTTTGCCTCCAACATCAACTGCGGTTTCTATGACTTTATGAAGAATATCACGGCCTTCTTTATTGTCCTTGAATCCCAAAATGTTAAAGACTGCCTCTTTTAATCCGACTAGATTTACTACAAGTGAGACAGAACTCTTTTGCATGTATTGAGTATTTTTTGCAAGAATTGGATTTAGACCACGTCTTGTAACATCTGAAATATCTTTTTTTCTTAATGCCATGGAAGACAAAGCAGGCTTCATTAATAGAGCCAATCTTGCTCTAAAGTAAGTTTCATCTTTGTTTGATTCAAATGCCAATCTTGGAAGATTAATTGAAACAGATTGTAAAATTATTGAAAGAGGTACATTAGTTTTTGTGGAACCATTTGTAATTCCAGAACTAGAGATTTGCCCTTTAGCAAACATGACTTTTCCACCAATAGATAGAATTTCAGATATTACTTCTGAGACATCAGAAATTTTTCCTTTATCATAATCAATTATCAAACTTATTTTTGGAGTTGGTGTTATCTTTGTATAATTTTTGTATGCATTGATAATTGAATGAATGATTTTTGTATCAGAACCTAACTGTAATCTAATTGAAACATTAGTACTTGATTTATTATATTCAGAAGTGGTAGAAGCAGTTGCAAATGCATTAGTTAATTTTTGTTCAAGTTCTGGAAGAGATTTGGAATGTTTTGTAAACAATCCAACCAATCCATCAAGTACAATCTCTTGTGAAGCTTCTTTTGAAAGAAGGGAGATCATAATAGATAATGAGTTTGTAATATCGTCAAGTTGTTTTGATGCAGGAATTCTTGATATGTCGAGATATTTTCCACCAAGATCAATTCCATCTTCAATCAATTCTTTGACATTAACAAATATTGTATCAGGGATCATGGACCAAATTCCAGGATTTGTAATATGTAAATCTCCAGAAAGATGAGAATCAGCTACATCTTTGGGTAAGAGATTTGTAAGAAGATGTTCAGCAAATACTTGCTGTCCAGTATTAAACAAAAGACCTTCAGCACCATTATTCACATGATCTAAGTTAGAAATCATTTCCTGAACATCAAAAACAGGTAGGCCTAGGCGTGCCAATTTGTTCCTATATTCCTCATGACCGTGCTCTAAAAGAACAGAATTTACCATTTCTCGTATAAGTGAGCCTGTAAGATAGGTTGTCTGATATTTGTATATGCGATTTTCAACTTCTTCAGTGATTTTTTGTGCTAATTCTAATGGAAGACTTCCCTCACGAACCAATGATTGAATGATTTTATGGGAATTAAATTCTTCAATGGATTCATGTGATGTTCTAACATACATTTTTCCACTTTCAATAATAGAACGTTCTTCAATTTGTCTTGCCAAACTTAAGACCAATTTTCCAAGATTTGTAATGGTGTAACGTCTTTCAGATTTATTTAATGCAACAAGAGATTGTCTTAATAATTTCCTTAAATGATATGCAAATTTTCCACTTTCTTTTTTTGATTTGAATCCAGCTAGGGATTTTAATTCAGAATAAGTCAATGGTCCTTTAGAATTTAAAATTCTAAGAATATCAATTCTGTTTGGACTAGCCATTACAGAGAAGATCATTCTGACACGTTTTGATGTGGATTGCAAAATTCCACCTCTATTAGTAGAAGATTCTGAATCTTCGTCTAAATTATCATCATCATCAAAGTCATCAGTCATATCCATTTCTAATTCTTCATCATTCATTGTCATGAAGATTTTACATAGAATGTAACTATTAAGATTTATGTATTAAAACAAAAAAATGATCAAACAAAAAGATCTTTATACGATCATTTTTTGCTATTTTTCTTGAACATCAAGTGAAAATTCAGATGTGGAAAGCTTTTGCCCACATGATGGACATTTACCATCATAAGGATTCATTACATCTTTTAGAGATTTTAACATCTTCATGTCTTTGATCTTTTCACCACATTTACCACATGTTACTTCAACGGACATAGAAATGATCGGAATTATAAAATAATTAAGAATCTATTTTGATTTTTTTTAATAATTCAAGCAAATTATTTTACTGTTTTTCAACAATAATTCCACGTTCATCAAAATCAGTAATTTTGACTTTTGTGCCAACTGGAAGATCTGCTGGAGTTGCAATTCCTGCCATAAATCCAGAAATCCTCAATTCTGAATTATCTAGATTAATTATAACAAAGGCATATGGAGTAAATTTCTCAAAGCCAGCAGGGGCCACTGTAATAATGGTATAAGTAGCAATTGTGCCTGTACCGTCCAAAAGAACATCCTCAAATCCCTTACTACCACATTTTAGACAATAATATGCAGTAGACAAATGAAGATAGCCACAATCGGTACATTTGTGAGTTAGTACTTTACCATTTTTGGCATTCTCAATTAGTTGTTCTTCAATAGACATTTTACACACTCTGAAAGACGTGAACAGCACAACTCGCACCAGTTGCGCCAAAGTTATGAGTTAAACCAATCTTTGCATCTTTAACAGTTCTTGCACCAGCATTTCCAGTTAATTGATCAAACACTTCAACTACTTGTCCTACACCAGTAGCTCCAATAGGATGTCCCTTTGATTTAAGACCACCTGAAGGATTAATAGAAATATCAGAATTTAATTTTGTTCTACCTTCTCTAACTGCTTGAACACCTTTTCCTTTTTCAAAGAATCCTAAATCTTCAGTATCAACAACTTCGGCAATGGTAAAGCAATCATGTACTTCTGCAAAGTCAACATCCTTTGCAGTGATTCCTGCCATCTTGTATGCATCAGCAGCAGCAAGTTTTGTACTTGGAATTGTTGTCAGGTGTTCACGTCCTTGCAATGCAGCAGGGGAACCACCTCTTCCTGAACCAGTAACTTCAACATAATCTCCTCCATGTTGTTTTGCAAACTTTTCAGAACATAAAATTACAGAGCTTGCTCCATCTGAAAATGGACAGCAATCATAAAGTTTTAGCGGACTAGCAACTACAGGAGATTTCATTACATCATCAACTGTAATTTTCTTTTGCATGTGAGCTTTGGGATTTAATACACCATTCTCATGATTCTTTACTGCAACTTGTGCAAAGTCTTCTTCAGTTGCATCAAACTCTGTCAAGTAAGCTCTAGCCATTGATGCAAACAATCCTGGAAATGATGCACCAGCTTGACCTTCATAAAAGAAATCAGAACAATATGCAAAGTAAGTTGTTGTCCATTCAGTTCCTGTGTGAGTTACTTTTTCAACACCAGTAACTAAAAGACAATCATAAAATCCTGCTGCAACGTTAGCATATGCCTCTCTAAATGATACAGAGCCACTTCCACAAGCAGATTCAATTGTTAATGATGGTTTATCTGGAATTCCTAATCTGCTCATCAATACAGGTCCAATGTGTACTTGTTTGTCTGCAACTCCAAAAACATTTGAAATGTATGATGCTTTGATATCTTTTGGATCAATTCCTGCACTATCTATGGCTGAAACTGATGCCTGAGTAGTAATATCTGCAATACTATCTGCTAATTTTCCATATTTGGTGCTTCCAGCGCCAAGAACACAAACCTTTTCCACAAATGTGACTGACATAAATCCCTATAAAAATCGTTTTAGTAAATATGTCATAGAAAATGTCATCAAAGAAAAAACTTCAAACTATTCAAATTAAAAAAATAATTTCAAGACATTCAGTTAAAATTACAAAATCAAAAACTAACGTCTTCAAAAAAGAGATCATACAATTTTTGGATAGTAATGGGTATCTTTCGTGGTCATCTAAAGAAAAAAAATACATGATTCTTGGAACAAATTCTCCAAAAAACGGACTAGTACAATGTCCTCAATGTAATGTTGGAGAATTAATGGTAATTCGATCAAGAACTACAAGAAAACGATTCATGGGTTGCTCAAACTTTTATGATGGATGTAAAGCATCTTCTCCGTTATTACAAAAAGCAAAACTACGTGCAACAAAAAAACCGTGTGAAATATGTAAATGGCCAATGGTAATTTTTCGTTATTCACGAAATCAAAAATGGACTAAACAATGTTCTAACTTTAATTGTGAAAGTAGAATCAAGCCTTCAAAGTAGGATAGATATCAGTTCGTCTATTTTTGAGTAATGGTAAAACTTTTCGCGTTTGTTTTACTTTATTCAAATCTATTTCAACAAAACCAATTCCTTGTTTCTTTTTCATATCAAGTAAAATTTTTCCAAAGGGATCAACTACTAAACTTCTGCCACAATAAATATTTCCAACTTGATCAGGTGCAATCACATAACATCCATTTTCTATTGCACGTGCTTTGTTAATTGTAATCCAATGTTCTTCTTTCATGTAACCTTTAACCCAAGCAGAAGGAGCAATCAATACTTGAGAACCAGCTGCAGCAAGTGAACGAGACATTTCTGGAAATCTCAAGTCATAACATATCATCATCCCAATTTTTCCTAATGATGTTTTTACTGGTTTTGCAATTTTTGAGCCTGAAGTCATTTTATCAGATTCTCTAAAGCCTAACGCATCATAGAGATGAATTTTTCTATACGTAGAAATCACTTTACCTGATGAATTAATTACAAATGAAGTATCATAAACTCGGTCTTTTTTTCTACTCTTTTCATAAAAAGAACCAATTACTTGTATACGATTTTCTTTAGCAGTTTTTGCAATTGTTGAAACAAAATTTCCATTAATTGATTCAGATAAACTTGCAAGTTGTTTTGGACTTTGATTAGAATTTGTGTAAAACATCATAAATTCTGGAAATGCACATAGCTTTGCATTTTTTAGAGCTGCTTTTTGAATATATGAAATAATTTTTTCCAAATTTGCTTGTTTGTTAGTAGATGCCTTGAATTGAATGACTGCAGCTTTCATGAAATGAAATAATCATATGAGAATAAAAGGATAAACAATTGGTACAACAGCTAAATGTACCAATTTGTTATTATGCAAATTAGTTTTAGTTATGTTAAACAGTTCATAGATGTGTGGATGTGCTTGTCATAACCTGCAACTGGACAGGAATTATTCCAGTGACTTTTTTAAAAAAAAATAATTAAAGTTGGTTTCCTGCCAAAAACCAATTTTCTTTAGGATTGTCTTCAAAAACAACAATGACATGATTTTCTTTTGTTTTTAGAATTTCAACTGCCGATTTTGTGATTGCTTTTGCATATTCATCCTTTTGTTCCTGAGTTCTTCCAGGATACATTGATACGGTAATCAAAGGCATAAGAATTTCAAATAGGTTCAAGAATTTATTCTTTCAATAATTGTAATCTATGTTGATTATCTGTAATCTGATCTGTATCCATATCTTGTTCCATATGTAAAATCAGAACTGTGTGTTTTTTTGTAAATATAACCAGTCGCCAAACCTACTGCAAATCCACCAATATGTGCTAAATATGCAACACCACCACCTGCAACACCAAACCCACTAACAAAAAAAGGAAGTAGATTTTGGAAAACTAACCAAAATGGCAAAAACCAACGTGCCTGAATATGCATCATTCTCCAAAAGAATCCCAACATCATGAAAGTTTGAATTCTAGCTTTTGGAAAGATCATCAAATATGCACCAAGTATTCCAGAGATTGCACCAGAAGCGCCTACTGCAGGAATTACACTAGACGTATCACCGTAAATGTGAAGTAGTCCTGCAAGAACTCCCCATATTAGATAAATTCCTAAAAATTTTAGTTTACCAAACTTTTGCTCAATGTTATCACCAAATATCCACAAGAACCACATGTTACCTGCAAAATGAAGTAATCCTCCATGCATGAAAATAGAACTAAGTAAAGAAACGTATGGGACTGAAGGACAATCAAATCTGACTGCACCCGCACCAAAATCAATCAAAGAGCCAGGTGCACCTGTAACACAATTTGGAACTGCACCCCAATTGTAAAACATTACAAAGGCATTTGAATTTGTGAAATCAAAAAATTGTCCAGTATATGCTACTTGTATAAAAAATACAATTGCATTAATGATTATTAGAGATATAGTTACTTTTGGTTTAAACCCTGGAGGATGTGGATTTTCATCACGTAATGGAAACAACATTAGCTATTCTTTATTATTAGAATTTGTATAATAATGTTGGAAAAAAATCATTAGTAATAAAAAAAGAATTTTGTAGATATTAAAACAAAATTTTTAGATAGTAATTGTAAAATAATGCCTAAGGAATTTGAATAATTCCTTCTTTAACTAAATATTGAATTCCTTGAAGAAATGTTTCATCATCAATAGTTCCATCTGCCAACCAACCGGCATTATTTTTCACCCATGAGGGGATTTGTTGTTGTAAATCATCAATAATTTTTTGTGATGGAATAACAATGATTTGTTTTTTAATTAAATAATCAATATCCTCTAGAAATTCAGAATCAGGAATTTGACCAGTTGACCACCAAATAGCATCATTTCGTATCCATTCAGGAATTAAAATAGGTTCAATTAATTCTCCTTTGGGATCAAAACCTGTGATTGATAAAGTCCCTTCAGATTGAGACTCTACTTGAAATGATACATGCCAATTTCCAAAATCATCAATACTTTGAATTGAATCAACAAATTCATCATTTAGAAAGACTTGGAAAAATTCATTTTCTGAATATTTTGGAAATTCTAAATTGATATAATTATCAAATGCCCATCCCTGAATTAGACTAAATGATAGAGTTGTTCCTTGTAAATTAAACTCAGGATATGATAATAGAATACTTGAATCATATCTAATTTTGAATGCATCATCATTCCTTGGAACATTCAAAACAATAACACTATCTTGACCTACTGCAAAGCAGCTATAGTACCATACTTTAGATGTAAATTTTGGATCAGGATACATTGAAAATTCTCTTATCTCACCTGGTTTGATTTCTTTAATTGGTGAAAAATTTTGACCCATATCCAATGTTTCGTCATCAAATCCATGAATTACTGCAAATATTTTGAAATCAGAAATTGTTTCAGTACCTGAATTAATTATTCTTCCAGTCAGATGACCATCTTCATGAACAATTAGTGTTTGATCATAAATCACATCTATTGGAATAACATCTGCTTTGGTTTTCTCAAAAGATATCTCTGCAGGTATCAAAACTGGAGTGTTTCCTAAAACTTCTGGAAATTTAATTTTAAATGGAATCTCAGCACCAGAAGTTAAAGGTACATGTTGGATTGTTTTAGAAAATTTTTGTGAATCATCAATTACAGAGATAGAAATTGTAGGAATTATTGCATAGTCAAGATCATTTTTTACATTTCCAACAACAGTATAGATTCCATTTGAATCAAAAAATCCTACATATTCATAAGTTGGAACAAAAACTTCAGCAAATGCAGGCGTAGATGCAAAAAGTATTACAAATAACAGACCAAAAATTAAAGGAATTTTTAGACGTGAAACTCTAGAAAGAGTTGAGAAAATCATTGAATCCAGATATTGGTTTTTCATATAAATCTGATTCATTTTTCAAATTAATATTAATCAAACACGAATAATTCCTTTTTGAATTAAAAACTCCAATCCTTGAACAAATGTTTTATCATCAATAATTCCATCTGCCCACCAGCCTGCATTGTTTCGGATCCATGCAGGAATTTCATTGGTTTCAGAACTGGAATCTTGTGTTGTTGGGGGAATTACAATTATTTGGTTTTTTATTAAATACTCAATTCCCTGAATGAATGTATTATCATCAATTTGCTCAAGAGACCACCATAATGCATTGTTTCTAATCCAATCAGGAATAGAAATTTCATTTAGATTTGTTATTCTATCAATAACAATAGGAATCACAGTTTTTGCAAGTTGATTGTTATCTAAATTATTAAAATTCAGATGAACAATTCCTGAAATATCTTGTGGGATAAAGAATTCTGCAACATTATGTTCTTCTTTAGAATCAGTACTAATTCCGTTTTGTTGGAAGATAATTCTTTCATTTTGAGTAATAGAGAATTCATAATTTGTTGAAATTGGTCTATTTTTTAAGAAGATATCTGTAATATCAAAAATTATTTTTGCATTTGAATTAGATTTTAGATTTTCTGGTTCCCAAGATACAAGAAGTCTAAATTGTCCATTTTCAGTAACGGAACTCAAGTGAGTATAATCACGATCAGGTTTGATTACAAAGTTCATTGAATTTTGAGCAGGATTACTTGCAAAAATATTCAATAATTCTTGTTGATAAATAATAAAGTGAACTACACGTTCTTCAGAAATAAAATCATCAATGTTTACAATATTTTCAGATAACTTGACTCCATTTACATACATTGTAAATCCAGAAACTAGTAAATCACCAAAATTTTTTGGGATTTGAAGTTCTTCATGAACAACTGATGTTTGATCAATATTTGATTGGCTCCATTCAAATGGCATCAAATAACTAATTTCTTTTAAATTTGAATCATATTCAAAGTTTGTAATTTCATCATAAAACGTTATTACACTAATAGTTTGTTCTCCAAAATTTGGATCGATAATCTTATGTTGTGAAATTTGAGCAATAGAAATTCCTGCATTAAATACAAATGGTTCATCTAATGTTTTGGAATAACCATCTGCTGTAAGTATACTAATATCAAATTTGTATAAACCACCTTCACTAAGTTTTGGTCCTTTAACATCAACCATCCTACTTTCAAGTCCTAGTAATGATCCAAAGAAATCACCACCATTTTTTTCCTCTAATACAATAGAATCAATATTTTCTGAAATAAAATTAAAGACAATAAATCCATTATCTGCCTTGAATTCTTTTTCAAACAAAAATGTCTCACCTCTATACGATTTTATCAGAAATGTAACATCACGTAATGTGATTTTAGAATCAAAGTCAATTAATGAAATAGAAATTTGTTGATCATCATTTATTTCAGGATCATTTTGTGATGATGAAACCTCCAAAGCAACTTGTCGTCCATTTAATTCCACAGGTGGAAATATTTCACTGCCAACTCCATGACCATATACATAATCAAATGCAAATAATGAAGAAAATATCAGAATAGAAAGTAAAAACAGATTTTTCAACTTATGTCCACTTATTTGGATCTTTTTTATGAATTTCTTTTCCATCAATGGTTACGGATTCTTTTTCTTCAAAGACAGTATGCCATTTTCCATTACTTGGAAAGATTTTGTTCATTTCTTCAACTTTATCATTTGTTGGAGCTTTATTCATCAGGGCCCCCCATCTCATGTTTGGTACTTTTGGCATGATATCATTGATGTCTTTCATTATACTATCACTTGTAGAATTTATTTAAAAACCTATGACTGAATTCTCATAATTCCTTCTTTAATCAAATATTGAATTCCTTGAACAAAAGAAGAGTCGTCAATTGCACCATCTGCCCACCAGCCTGCATTGTTTTTAATCCATG
>ENA-UZXA01007024-UZXA01007024.1-metagenome-genome-assembly--contig:-Day-1-1m-contig-7024_pt1 | contig 12570 bp, 7 predicted proteins | sample MGYA00260336_ERZ794896 | MGnify/ENA metagenome assembly ERZ794896
TCTGATTGTTCTGATGTAAATTGTCCTTTTTTATTTTGAATAAAAAGTTGACTAGACTGAGATTTTCCCCCAGTAATAAATAGATCCTCTAATCCATCATTGTTGACATCGGAAACCGCTATATGTGGTCCTAGATTTGTACTTGCATAGGGTATGATTTGATCTCTATTAAATTCTAAAGATTGTGAATCTTTATGTTTAAAATTAAAAGGTGTGTCTTTATTAACTAAAAAAGTTTTTTGTTCTTTGGAAACCCTGTAAGGATAACTTTTAGTGGCATTTGCATAAGAAACTTCAATTTCTTGATTAACTTCAATATTTTTTAATGTTTGATATGCACTTGTACTCCAAATAATTTGCAATGAATCTACAATTTTAGTAGTTCCAAACCCTAAATGAATTTTAGGTTCTACAGATGACAAATATCCTTTTGTTGTATAATTTTCTTCCGTAATTACTTGACCTTTATAAAAGGCCTTTACTGTTGTTCCTATTCCAAAAATATTATTAGAATTTCCTTTAAATTTAATTTTGAGATATGAGTTTTTAGAATTTTGATCTGAGGTATTCTCCAATACAAATGCTTCCTCATTAATATTATTAATAACCAAATCTAGATCACCATCATTATCTAAATCTACTGAAGCACCTCCATTACTGTATGAGTTATCGTGAGAAACCCATGTTGGAGTTACGTTACTAAAAGTCTTGTCTTTGTTGTTTCTATAAAAATAGTTCTTAACTTTTTTTTGAGGAATTTGCTTTGACAATTCTAAATTTCTTTGCGATTTTTCTGTTGCTAATTGTTTTTGAATGGCTTCATTTGAAATGAAGTTGATATAGTCCATATCATTGGTAGCTCCTAAAATTCCATTTGTAATATACAGGTCTTTAAAGCCATCATTGTCATAATCTCCTACAATTGGACTCCAAGACCATTCTGTTGCAGCTACTCCGCTTAAATACGCTGTTTCACTGAATGTTTCATTACCATTATTAAAATGTAATGTGTTTTGCATAAACTGAGGTGCATAACCATTTTTTAAATAGTATTGATAAGTTTGATATGGGAATTCTAATCCTGAGGTTTTATATGTTTTTAAATTTTCGGGGAGCATATCCAAAGAAATAATATCCATTTGGGCATCATTGTTTAAATCAGATATCGCATTACCCATAGAAAAATGTGATGTATGTCCCAGGATGGTTTTGTCTCTTGAAATTACTTCCGAAAAAGTTTTATTTTTTTGGTTGATATATAAATAGTCATTTTCAAAAAAATCATTACCTACATAAATATCAGGATAACCATCATTTGTAACATCACCAATTGATAGTCCTAAACCATAACCTATTTTCCCTTGAAAAATTCCGACCTCTGAAGAAACATCTACAAACTTGCCTTGTTTATTTTCTAATAGTTTATCTCCAGACTTTTGATCTACCTGGTCTCTTAACGCACCTTTGCCGTAATTACTATTAGGATACAAGGAATGATTCATCAAGAACAAATCTAAATCTCCATCTTTATCATAATCAAAGAAAACAGCTTGAGTAGCAAATGATGCAATGTCTAAACCATAATTTGAGGCGTCTTCTTTAAATCTGGGGACTCCATTATTATCTAATCCTTGATTTACATATAATAAGTTTTTCCCTTTAATTGAGTTGTGTGCTCCAACTTTGCAAATATAGATGTCTAAAAACCCATCGTTGTTTATATCAACAGTAGTAACTCCTGTAGTCCAGGGAAGCGCATTATTGATGTGAGCCGCAGATGTAATGTCTTTAAACTTTAACTCTCCTAAATTTAAAAATAATTTATCTTCAGTTTGGTTACCTGTAAAATAGAGGTCAGCTAAACCATCATTATTAAAATCTGCAGCAGAAACTCCAGCTCCATTGTAATAATAGAGATAATTTAAAATGTTTAAATCTGCAGTACTAGTGAGGTTATTTTGAAACTTGATTTGAGTTCTATTGCTAGGTAACGTAATAAACAAAGTATCATTGTTATTACATGACAAAAGCAAAAAAAACAGACTACATACTATAAACTCTTTCATGGTGTAAGAGATTATTATATTTAAATAAATAAGTTTTATAAATAATTAAAGAGGGTATAAAAATACCCTCTTTAATTTTAATATCAATAAAAGATTAAATTTAGTATCCTGGATTCTGAACTAAATTAGGATTTGATAACAATGCTGTTAATGGAATTGGGAATAAATTTTTATTCGCGTCTCCAACAGATGATGGGTCTTTAAATTCCCAGTCTTTTGTAAATTGACCAAATCTAAGTAAATCGTTACGTCTAAAAAATTCAACATACAATTCTCTTCCTCTTTCGTCTATTAAGTCATCTAAACTCAAAGATCCTAATGCAGTAGCATCTCTTAGGACTCTTAGTTCATTAACTTCAGCTAAAGCTCCTCCAGCATCTCCACTTCTTAACATAGCTTCTGCTCTCATTAAGTGAGCATCTGCATATCTAAAGATAATTTCATGACTTCTAAAAGAAGCAGAACCTGTTCCATCAAAAGGGTGATATTTTATCACTCTAATCGCCTGAGTTTCATTACTATTAGTTAGGCTAAAGTCTCTTGAGAAACTTAAAGGATTACCAGCTCTATCTGATAATGGTTGTCCTGAAGCAGAATATTGCTGACCAATTAAAAATCCATATCCAATACCATAATTGTCTGTATTGTTTGCATTAGATGCATCTGGAACCCATCCTCTTCTTTCTTCTTGACCTGAACCAATATAGTTTTCATTAGCATCTCCTTCAAATAGATCATAGAATTCAGCTAAAGTAGAAAACCCATTCCATCCTCCTCCTCCATTGTCTGGAGTTACGATGTTATAGTGCATTCCATTCCAAATTCTATTTCCAATACTAATATTTCCGTACAATACAGTTTCTGAATCTACACTTGGTAAAAAGATATCGAAATATCCTGATTGTAAAGCAAATCCACTAGCTTCAACAGCATTTACAGCATTAATTACCTCTTGGTAGTTTGGTGTTGAACCTGTATAGCGCTCACTATTTAAAATTAATTTCGCTTTTAAAAAGTTTGCTGCTGCTTTAGAAGCACCACTTGTAGCCGTACTAGGTGCAATTTCTGGTAAATCTGCAATAGCTTCATTTAAATCATTCAAAATAAATTCGTAAGCTTCTGATGAAGAAAGTACAATAGGCGTAGAAGACGGTAGGTCTGTAGCCTCTCTAAATGGATTTTGACCCCACATGTCTAGCACAAAGAACATATTAAAAGCTCTTAAAAACTTTGCTTCTGCTATTTGTCGTGGAGTAGAGTTACTCAAAGGATCAATGATAAAGCTTGCTTGCAATACTTTTTCATTTAACTGATTCCATGTAGTTAATAAGAACCCATGATCTACTTTCCATGTATGATTGTGAAGTGAACGCCACAATCCGTTATCTCCCCAGTCACTTCCTCTAGTAGGAATTACCTGCTCGTCTGTAGTTACTTCGTTCAGAGCAAAGAAATTTGCCTGATCTCCTAACATACCCCATGTTGAACCGTATAAACCGTCTAATGATGCCTGAGAATCGGCTAACCCGGTAAATTCGATATTTTGTATCACTGAATCCGTAGCTTCAAGCTCTAAGTTAGAACAAGAATAAAGTGCTGTTATGGAAATAAGTGATAGTAAAACTATTTTTAAATTAAATTGTTTTTTCATCGTTTGTGTTTTTTAAAATTTTGCGTTAATTCCAAAAGTAATTGTTGTTGGATTTGGATAAGCTCCATAGTCCATTCCAATAGATGGGAAAGCCCCTCCTGTCGCAGAATTTACTTCTGGATCTAATCCTGAATAATCTGAAGATAACCATAGGTTTTGCCCTGTAACAGAGAATACCATAGATTTAAAAACTCCCTCTCCAGACATTGGCATATCATATGCTAAAGTTAAATTTTGTAATCTTACAAAATCTCCTTTTTCTAAAAACCTAGTAGAGGCTGGTGCTGAAGCTCCTATAGCTTCTCCACTTGTTAAGGTTTCTGGAAGTACGTTTCTAGTAGTTCCAAATGCTCCTGCTGTAAAAAATGCATTTGCTGTATTGTTATAGATGTAGTGACCAAATTGACCATTAAAATAAGCAGATAATGAAAATTGCTTATAATTTAAGTTTGTAGATAAACCTCCTGTTAAATTAGGTAAGGCACTCTTTCCTACAAAACTTTTGTCATCACTAACAATTGCCTGACCAGCTGCATCATATCCATCAAATTCTAATAGATAATAAGAGAACATTGGATACCCTTCTTGTAACCTCATTGCAAAAGCACCGGTTAAACCTGGTCCATTCACATCAGCAAAGTCATATTGACCTAATAAAGATTCAACCATATTATCATTGTAGGCTACATTAAAGTTAGCAGACCAGTTAAAGTCTTCAGATTCTACTAAATCATACCCTAAAGAAAATTCAACTCCTTGATTCACAATTTTAGAATCTGGCAAGTTTTGAAATTTAACTGGTGTAACTGCCGGTTGAGCTTGTGGTGTATTAAATATTAAATCTATTGTTTCTTTTCTATATACATCTATACTTCCTGTTAGTCTGTCATTGTTAAAACCAAAATCTAAACCTGTTGCATATTGTAATGTAGATTCCCATTTAAGTTCTGGACCTCCGTAAGAAACTAATGAATTACCATTATTTATATCTATAAAACCATCATTACCTGGATTTAATCCATTCCAACGAGATCTGTTAGTGTAAGAACCATATCCAACTCCTTCTTGGTTACCAGTTAAACCAGCACTTAAGCGTAGTTTAAGTGTAGACATATTACTGTCACTCATGAAATCTTCTTCATTAAGCTTCCATGCAAAAGCTCCTGAAGGGAAATACCCATATCTATTTTCTTCTGGAAAAGCAGAAGAACCATCAGCTCTAACAGTTGCAGTAAATAAGTACTTATCTGCTATAGAATAATTTACTCTTCCAAAGAAAGATTGTAATTCAATATTATAGTTGTTAGAATCAACCGCTAAAGATCTCACTCCTGAGATTGAAGTAACAGGAGAAAAGCTAGATGAAGTAAATTCATTTCCTTCAAACCCTCTAACAAATACTCCTGGAAGATTTGGTGCAAAACCAAATTGTTGGAAATTACCTTCAACTTCTCCTGCTAGACCTTCAACAACACCTTGTAATGTAGTTCCCATAAGGTCTAAATCTTTTGTTGAAAAACCCCATGCTCCAGAAAATAATCCTTGATCTTTAAAGTTTTGGTAAGAAAAACCTCCTAAAATATCTAACTTAGAGTTTTTAAACTCTTTGTTGTAATTAACAGTAACCTCTAATAAGTCATTTTGTACGTCTAACGTATTGTAAGCACCTCTACCGTTTCCAGCAATACCATCAGCTAAACCTAAAATTTCTGAGGAAGTAACTGAAAAGTTTTCAGAGTCTGACTTGTCAATACCTAAAGATACTTTTGCTTTTAAATTAGATGTTAAATCATATTCAAGAGACACATTAGCCAAATATCTATTTGTGTTTGTTGTTCCTTTTGTATAGGCTAATAAGTTCGCAGGATTTACCAAAGTTCCACCATCATAGCTAGGGTCATTTGGCCAAGTTGGATTTGCTGAAAAAGCTGCTCCTAATATATCTCCCCTGTAACCTGCAGTTCCTCCTGTTGGAGCCAAATTATCATTAACTCTTGAGATAGCACCATTAAAGGTTAACCTTAGCTTATCATCTAAGAAACGTTGATTAAGATTTAATCTTGCCGTAAGTCTTTCTAAATTTGAATTTTCTACGATACCATATTGATTTCCAAAACCTAGGGTAGCTATATATGAACCACTATCGTGAGATTTTGAATAACTTAAATTTTGATTGTGAGAAGTAGACCTTCTAAAAATAACATCTTGCCAATCTGTAGAAGAACCTGCATTACTCACCGCATCATTTGTTAAACCTGCTGCTGTTCTTGCAGTAAGGAATTGATCAGCACTTAATAAATTGTAGGTTGATCTAGCTTCCGAAGAACTGATGTTTGCTTGGTAGTTAAATTCTCCTTTCTTAGATCTTCCTGACTTGGTAGTAACGATAACTACACCATTTGCTCCTCTAGTTCCGTAAATAGCTGTAGCTGAAGCGTCTTTTAAAACACTTATGCTTTCGATATCGTTAGGATTTAAAAAACTTAAAGGATTTTTAGCAGGATTAGATCCTAAACCAATAACATTACCTCCTGAAGTTGTTGCATTCCCTGATAAAGGGATACCATCAACAACAAATAAAGGATTGTTATTAGAACGTACAGAATTTGTTCCTCTAATACGGATATTAACTCCAGCTCCAGGTGCTCCACTTGTACTTGAGATTTGAACCCCTGCAGTTTTACCCTGAATTAATTGTTCTGGAGAAGCAATAACTCCTTTGTTAAAATCTTCTGCTCGAACTGAAGCAACAGAACCTGTTGCGTCCTTAACAGTTGTTGTTCCATAACCAATAACTACAATCTCTTCTAACTGAGTTGAATCTTCAGTCATCGTAACATTAATTACTGTTTCAGAACCTACAGTTCTAACCTCAGTTTTGTAGCCAAGGTAGCTGAATACTAACACATCACCTTGACTGGCTTTAATTGTGTAGTTTCCATCAAAATCTGTCTGTGCTCCTGATGTTGTACCTTGAATAGTAACACTAACACCCGGCAGACTCCCATCGGTATCAGTAACAACTCCTTTTACTGATTGTCCATAAGAAATACTACCAATAAGTAGCATAAGAATCAATAAAGGTTTTTTAAGTAAACTATTTTTCATAAAAGTTTAATTTTAATTAATAATGATTTGTTTTTAATTTTAATTTTTAGAGTTTTTTGCAAATTAACGCTTTTTTAACTAATAATTAATAAAGTATTAATAAGTTTAGCAAATTAATTAATTTGTAATAAAGATATGTTCATTTTTAATCAATGAAATTAATTATACAAAATACATGCATAACTTGCTGACTTAAAGCAACTTGACTTCATATTTGACTGTTTTAATCTAAGATTTTCTTAAATTTCTTTAATTTTTATATTTTTATACCAAACTTTATCACTGTGATCTTGTAGCCCTATATGTCCTAAATGATACTTCCCAAATCCTTCCCAGTCTTTAAATTTTGAATTGGCTACCATAGCATCCCATTTTTCGCCTGATAAAGGAAATGAAATACTAACTTTACCATTCATGGTAACTGTTCCGATATTTTTTTTATGATCGATCTCTAACACACATTTATTCCATGTTCCAGCAGGATTTATATGCTCATCTGGATACCCTATCATATCATATAAAGATCCTGCTTTATGAATTCCGTTACCAACAAATGAGTCTGGATGTCTTTCATTATCTAAAACTTGAATTTCTGGACCAGTCATGTAGGCCTCAGAAAATCTTTTATCTTCATACACTCCCCAAAAAATACCACTATTGCCTACCTCGGATATTTTCCATTCCAATGATAAAATAAAGTTTGTGTATTTTTTTCTTGTAATGATATTTTTCCCTTCCTCTTTTCCTGGTGTAAAAACCATCGCGCTGTCTACAATAGCCCATTCTGGAAATATTTCATCCGACAAATACCCTCTCCAATGATCAAAAGAAGCCCCATCAAACAAAATTGTCCAATCATTATTATTCTCAGATGAAATTGATGATGCAATCTGTTGACTTACTTCGTTGTTTTTTATTTTTTTCTCTGCTGGGTTACATGCTACCATAAAGCACAAACACACAAATAAAGTTACTCTTACCATAATTATTAATTTAAATTCCTATGATTCTTTTTAGTTGATCTTCATTTTTAACGCCATCACTTCCTGCAAAATCATCAAACTTTTTGTTTGTGGTTTCTATGAGATGATTCTTAATAAAAGCAACACCCTCTTTAGCTCCTTGAGCTGGACTTTTAATCACACACTCCCATTCTAAAACAGCCCATACATCACAACCATACTCAGTTAGTTTTGAAAAAACTTGTTTAAAATCGACTTGACCGTCTCCAGGAGAACGATATCTTCCTGCTCTATTTTTCCAATCATTATAGCCTCCAAAAGTTCCTTTTTTCCCACTAGGATTAAATTCGGCATCTTTTACATGAAAAGCTTTAATAAATTGGTGATAATGATCTATATATTTCAAATAATCTAATTGTTGTAATACAAAATGGGATGGATCGTACAAAATATTTACTCTTTTATGATTCCCTGTGGCTTCAAGAAATCTTTCAAAAGTATCTCCATCATGAATATCTTCAACCGGGTGAACTTCATAACAAACATCTACGCCGTTGTTGTCAAATGTATTTAATATAGGCAGCCATCTATTTGCCAATTCTTTAAACCCTGTTTCAACAAGTCCTTTAGGTTGCTGGGGCCAAGGATGAACCATGGGCCACAACAAAGAACCCGAAAAAGTTGCATGTGTTTTTAACCCTAAACGTTTACTTACTATAGCAGCTTTTTTCATTTGATCTATAGCCCACAAAGTTCTTTCTTTAGGTTTTCCTTGTAATTCTTTTGGAGCAAAAACATCGAACATTAAATCATGTGCTGAGTGAACTGCTACAAGTTGTCCTTGAATGTGAGTTGATAGTTCTGTAATTTCCAAACCAAAAGAATTTATGATCCCTTTAAACTCATCACAATAGGTTTGACTTTCAGATGCTATATCTAAATCAATAATACTTTTATCTAATGTGGGTATTTGAACACCTATATAGCCAAGGCTACTTGCCCATTTACACAAACCTTCAAGAGAGTTGAATGGTGCTTTTTCATCCATAAATTGAGCTAAAAAAACTGCAGGTCCTTTGATTGTTTTCATGTTTTTATTTAAATAATTATAATTTATAATTCTGGTCTATAGCCTCCCAAACATTTCCTTTTTTGTGAGATAAAATAGCTGTTTCTATAAAACTCATCCCTCTTACACCGTCTGTAATAGTTGGAAACTCACCTTCATCATAAGGTTCATTGCAAATTGCTCTCGCTACACCTTTATAAATATTACCCATGGCATCAAAAATTCCTTCTGGATGTCCTGGAGGTAATTTTGTGCCATCCAAAGATAGCTTACTGTTATATTCATGCCCTGGTTTTAATACTTGTAAGGGCTTACCCTCTTCCATTAAATACAGATAATTAGGATTTTCTTGCTCCCATTTAAGCCCTGCCTTGTCTCCGTAAACCTTTACTACAAAACTATTCTCTTCACCTGTGGCAATCTGACTTGCACAAATAACTCCTTTAACATTTTTTGAGCATCGAAGTAAAATCGTACCATCTACATCCATTTGATTGTCTTCATAAACGTGGTTTAAATCTGCAAGAATATTTTCAATTTCAACCCCTGAAACATACTCTAACATATCAAATGCATGAGTTCCAATGTCTCCAATACAACAACTTATTCCTGATTTTTCCGGATTTAACCGCCAAGTTGTTTTTCGTTTCTCCACATCATGTATTAATGGGTTGATCCAACCCTGGTAGTATTGAGCATCAACTTTTTGAACCTTTCCTATAGCACCACTACGAATCATTTCACGCATTTGACGAATCATAGGATAACCCGTGTAGGTATAAGTGACCGCAAAAACTGTTTTCTTTTCTTTAAGAATCGTGTAAAGTTCTTTTGCTTCTTGTAAAGTTGTTGTTAGTGGTTTTTCACAAATAATATGAAATCCATTTTCCAATAATGTTTTTGCCATCGGAAAATGCAAGAAATTAGGAGTTAGTATTGAAACCACTTGCATTCTTTGCGCTTCAGGTAATCGAAGCTCTTCCTCAATTAAGGTATCAACGTCTTTATATATTCTATTGGTTGGTAATCCTATTTTAGTTGCAAATTCAATATTTTCATCCCAATTAGGGTTAAAGACCCCTCCAACAATTTGATATCTATCAAACATTGAAGAAGCTATTCTGTGTAAAACTCCAATTAAAGAATTACCTCCACCACCAAGTATACCTAATCTTAATTTAGAACTACTCATTACTTTTTTATGATTTATATTCTACTTTTTCATTTTTGAATAATAGTGCAAAAATTACCATTACTACCACTGCAAATACTGCAGGAAATATCCATATCTCTTGCCATCCGTGAGCACCACCTACTAGTAAATTCTTGTCAACAACTTTACCTGCAATCCAGAAGCCAACTAACATTCCAACTCCATAAGTTGCTAATGTTATTAAGCCCTGTGCAGCACTTTTAACTTTTTCTCCCGCTTTGGAGTCTGTATAAATTTGACCAGACACAAAAAAGAAATCATAACAAATACCATGTAAGGCTATTCCAGTAATAATCATAAAAAATAGATCCCCGTTATTACCATAAGAAAAAAGAAGATATCTGACTACCCAGGCTAACATTCCAAAAAGAATAGTCTTTTTAAAGCCAAACTTTTTGAAGAAAAAGGGCAATAACAACATAAAGGCTACCTCTGATATTTGACCTAAAGAAGCCCATGCCGTAGAATTTTCTACCTGATATTCTGTTAAAAAAGGACTGATATTTTGATAATAAAATGCTAATGGAATACAAATTAAAACTGAGGATATAAAAAACACTAAAAAGTTTCTATCATTTAACAATTTTAATGCGTCTAATCCTAAAATATCTTTTAGGGCAACATTATCACCCTTGGCCACTGAGGGTGGCGTCTTTGGTAAAGTAAAACTAAAAACTCCAAGTACTAAAGATGCTAAAGCGACCATAATAAATGTATTTGACAACATGCCTTGACTGATATTTTCAATAGAATCCCATTTAAATAGAAAACTAATAGCTAAGCCAGCTAAAATCCATCCTACAGTTCCCCATACCCTTACCAAAGGAAATTGTTTTGCAGGATCAGACATTTGATTGAAAGAAACCGAATTCACCAATGCCAAAGTTGGCATATAAGCAATCATATACCCCAATACATATGGATAAAATACAGAAAACTCGGTAGACTGAGACATGAAATACATAAGAGCCGCACCCAGTAAATGAAGTACTCCAAGAATTTTCTCAGCATTGAAAAAACGATCAGCAATTAATCCTATAATAAAAGGTGCAATAATAGCGCCCCAAGACTGAGTAGAATAAGCCATAGCCGTTTCTCCTCCTGAAGCCCCTAAATTACTTCCTAAAAAAGTACCCATAGTTACAAACCAGCCTCCCCAAATAAAGAATTCGAGAAACATCATTAATGACAATTGAAATTGAATTGATTTTTTCATATTAGTATAAGTTAAATCATTAAATTATAATTATTTCAGTTTAGTACTTGCCAATAATAATAAAGCTTTGGTGGCCTCAATTCCTGCTTTTTCATCCAATACATCTCCTTCATATTCAACTCCAACAAATCCTGTATATCCAGCATCTTTAACTATTTGCAACATTTTAACGAAATCTATTGTGGTTTCATTACCATTCTCATCAAAATTATACGATTTGGCACTTACTGCCATAGCTGCAGGCATCATCATTTTTGTGCCTTGGTATTTGTCAGGGTAAACTTCAGCGCAATCTCCCCATTTTTCATTTATATCTGTTCGTTTCACACACCAATTGCCAAAATCAGGAAGTGTTCCACAGTTTTTCATATTTACGTCTTCAATAGCAGACATTAAAACCACAGGATTAGAAGACAACCACCCATGATTTTCACAAAGTATATTGATATTTTTTGTTGCAGCATACTCAGATAGCTTTTTCAAACCGTCTACAACAGTAGTTTTCCAAATTTCTGGATCATTAGTTCCAAAAGTATTTACACGAATTGAGTGACATCCTAATTTTGCTGCAGCATCAACCCATTTTTTATGATTTTCTACCGCCTGATTTCTTTTATTTTCATCTGGATCAGCCAAATCACCTTCATCATCAACCATGATTAAAATATTTTGAATAGCTTCTTTCTCACTTATTATTTTCAGGGAATCTATAACGGTATCAAAACCTAATTTGCTAATTTCTTGAATATAGAGTTGACTAACATATTCCACTCCCTCAAAACCCATTTCCTTTGCTTGAGACGCAAAATGAAAAGGTGATTTTTTGTCTGTTTCAACATATCTATGCAATGACCATTGAGCAAGAGACAGTTTAAAAAACGGTGCACTATCTTTTGACGATTTTACGGAAGAATTTGACTGTTTATGTTGGTCTGTTTTGCAGCTAGAAAATGATAAACCAACAAGTAATAGTGCTGTAAAAATTATTTTTGAAATACTAATTGAATTCATATTATTTATAAATTTATGTTCTTTTTCAAAGTTGAAAGTATAACATAGACCTTAAAATTATGTGTATTATTGGTCAGTGAAAAAATTTGAACAAATCCTAAACATAGTTTAAGGTTCTTTTTCTGAACTCTAAAGGGGTGCATTTTTCATGTTTTTTAAACATCGTAGCAAAGTATTGACTTGTAGAAAACCCACAGAGGTATGCTACATCGGAGATATTCATTTCTGATTGATCTAGCAATATATTTTTTGACATCTCTAATCTTTTTAACAT
>ENA-UZXA01001221-UZXA01001221.1-metagenome-genome-assembly--contig:-Day-1-1m-contig-1221_pt1 | contig 12554 bp, 10 predicted proteins | sample MGYA00260336_ERZ794896 | MGnify/ENA metagenome assembly ERZ794896
ATTATAGCACAAGCGTCTGCAGCTCATGAACCTGAATGGTTCACAACTGCTCCGCTTAAAGCTATTTCATCCACATTGAAAAAAGGGAACTTGAATTCAAATGATATAGATCTTTGGGAAATAAATGAAGCTTTTGGACCTGTAGTGATGGCTGCAATTAAAGAATATAAATTAGATCATAATAAAGTCAATATTCATGGAGGTGCTATAGCTCTAGGTCATCCAATAGGTTGCAGTGGCGCTCGTATTCTGACAACTTTAATCCATGCTATGATTAAAAGAGAAGCTCGTACTGGTTTAGCTACACTTTGTATAGGTGGTGGCGAAGCATCTGCGATATTAGTTAGGAGATAATTTTGAATTTTATTTTATCAGAAACAGAAAAACTGCTACAAAAAACAGCTAGAGAATTTGCAGATAATCATTTGCGGCCAGGGGTTATAGAACGAGATAAAAATGCTGAATTTCCAGCAGAACAAATTAAGATGATGGGCGACCTCGGATTTATGGGAATGATGATCTCTGAAAAATATGGTGGTTCTGGAATGGATACAGTCAGTTATTGCATAGCCCTTGAAGAAATAGCAAAAGCTGATGCATCTTCTGCTGTTATTATGTCTGTTAATAACTCATTAGTTTGTCAGTTAATTGAAAAGCATGGAACAGAAGAACAAAAGCAAAATTTTTTATCAAAACTGGCAAGTGGTAAATGGCTTGGAGCTTTTTCTTTATCAGAACCACAATCTGGATCTGATGCAAGTAACATGAGGACATTTGCTAAGAAAGAAAAAGATCATTACATAATTAATGGAACAAAAAACTGGGTGACTAATGGAATATCATCAGACGTTGTTCTAGTAACGTGTTTAACTGAAAAAAATGTAGGTTATAACGGAATTTCCACATTTATTATTGAAAAAGGGACCAAAGGTTTTTCAACTGGGAAAAAAGAAGATAAGCTTGGAATTCGTGGCTCAGACACATGTGAACTTTATTTTGATAATTGCAAAGTATCTGAGAAAAATCGATTAGGTGAAGAAGGCAATGGTTTTAAAATCGCATTGAGTACATTAGATGGTGGAAGAATAGGTATAGCTACTCAAGCATTAGGTATTGCCAAAGAATCCTTAGATAGGTCAGTATCTTATGCTAATGAGCGTGAACAGTTTGGTAAAAAAATTGGAAAATTTGGAGCAATTAAAAGTAAAATATCAAAGATGGCTATAAATATAGATGCTGCTAGACTTCTAATCTATAGGGCAGCGAAAATGAAAGATTTAGGTTTATCATTTAAAAAAGAAGCAGCAATGGCGAAAAGCTTTGCTTCAAAGATTGCAATGGAAGCAGCAACTGAATGTGTACAAATATTTGGAGGATATGGATATGTTAGAGAGACAGGTGTTGAAAGACTAATCCGTGATGCTAAAATTACACAAATTTATGAAGGTACATCCGAAATTCAAGAATTAGTAATTGCGCGAGAAATACTTGGAGGAAATATTTAGTGTTACAAAAACAAAAAATTGACTGGGAAAGTTTAGGATTTGGTATTTATCCTACTCGCAGTATGTGGAAAAGTACTTCAAATAGTAATGGCCAATGGGATGAAGGGGGACTAATTCCATATGGGAATATTGAAATTTCTCCAGCAGCGGGTGTTTTAAACTATGGACAGGGAATATTTGAAGGTATGAAAGCACATCATTCTTCAAAAGATAGAGTAGTATTATTTCGTCCAGATATGAATGCAAAAAGAATCTCTAGATCTTGTAAGAGACTTTGCATGCCAGAAATCCCTGAAGATTATTTTATGAATGCAATATTAGAAGTTGTAAGAGATAATATTGACTTTGTTCCTCCATATAAAATGGGTGGTTTATATATCCGACCAGTAGTTTGGGGTACTGCGCCTACATTAGGTGTTGCTCCAGCTAGTGAGTATACTTTTATTATTTATGCCGCTCCTGTAGGTCCATATTTTAAAAATGGAATTAAGCCTCTTAACTTAATTGCATCTCAATCATATCACCGAGCGGCTCCTAAAGGTATTGGAAATGCTAAAGCAATTGGTAATTATTCCTCAACTCTTCTTCCTGTTAAGGAAGCAAAAGCTTCTGGATTTGATGAAGTCCTTTATCTGAGAGCTGATAATGAACAATTAGTTGAAGAAGTTGGTTCTGCAAATATTTTTATGTTAAAAGGGAACCAATTAGTAACGCCAAGGCTTACAGGTTCAATCTTAGATGGTGTGACTCGAGATTCAGTATTGAAGCTTGCTCAAGATAAGTTAGGACTCACGATAAAAGAGAGTGATTTACTATTAAAAGACTTATTCAAAGCTGATGAAGTATTTTGCACTGGGACTGCAGTGGTTATTACGCCAGTTGGTTGTATTACTTACAATAAAAAACCTTATAAAATTAATGATGGAAATATGGGAAAAGTTTCTAGTCAAATAAGAAAATTATTAATTAGTATTCAGTTAGAAGAAGAAGAAGACACTTTAGACTGGATACATTTAATTTAATTTTAATATAATAATTAATGATTAAAACTATACATCCTAGACGAATTGCTCGCGAGGCTGTTCTTCAAGCACTTTATGCTTCCGCGATGACTGGAGAAGATAGAGCTAAAATATTAAAAGATATTCTTAACCGTAGATCTTATGAATCAAATTTAATTAAGTACATTACTAATTTGTTTAATTCTGCAATGGATAATAAAGAGTGGTGCGAAAATCAAATTAAATCCAGACTTAATAACTGGGAATTTGAGCGAGTAGCACTTTTAGATCGCATACTTCTTATTGTAGCTATTAGTGAGATTTATTTTATTGAAGAAGTGCCACCTAAAGTATCAATAAGCGAAGCGATAGAGATGGCAAAAATATATTGTAATGAAGATAGCTCGAGCTTTGTTAATGGGGTATTAGATAATGTTTATAAAACAATGTCAAATGGATCTAAGGAAAAAAATAAATGATTCAAAATTTAGTTAAAAAAGTTTTTGGGTCTCGATCTGATCGAGAAGTAAAACAACTTTATCCATTACTTAATGAAATAAATATTTTTGCCGATAAGTTGTTAGACAAATCAGATGAAGAATTAAAGAATCGTTCAATAGAATTGAGAACCGAAATATTGTCAGCTGTTGAAGAGGCTAAAGAAAAAGCTAAAAAAGAAATTAGTGATAAAGACGAAGCTAAAAAATTTATTTTACTAGCAGAACACAATAAATTAGAACAAGTTTTGCCAGAAGCGTTTGCAATGGTGAAAGAAACATGTAGAAGAATGTGTGGCTCAAGTTGGAAAGTTGTAGGTCGTGAGCTTAAGTGGGAGATGATACCATATGATGTCCAAATCATTGGTGGAATAATATTGCATAGAGGAAATGTTGCTGAGATGAAAACTGGTGAAGGAAAAACATTAGTTGCAGCTTTCCCAATATATTTAAATGCCTTGACTGGTAGAGGAGTTCATTTAATTACAGTTAATGATTACCTAGCGCAACGCGATGCTGAATGGATGGGTGAAGTCTATAAAAGATTGGGGCTTAGTGTAGGATTCATTTTGAATAACATGACACCTGAGCAGCGTCGAAAAAATTATAATTGTGATATTACTTATGGAACAAATAATGAATTTGGATTTGATTATCTCCGTGACAATATGGCACTGCAGAAAGAAGATCTAGTTCAACGCGACCATGCATATGCTATTGTTGATGAGGTTGATTCTGTTTTGATTGATGAAGCAAGAACGCCTTTAATTATTTCAGGTGCCGTTGATGCTCCTGTGGATACATCTTTTAAAGATCTTCGTCCGCTAATTCAAAATTTAGTTCGTCAGCAAAACGCTTTAGTTTCTCAGATTATAGTTGAAGCTGATGACCTTTTAAAAGAAAGTAAAGATAAAGAAGCTGGCTACAAATTTCTTCAAGCACTTAGGGGAATGCCTAAGCATCCAAAAGTTATGAAAGCTTTTCAAGAAGCAGGAGCTAAAAAACTTGCTTATCAAATTGAAGCGGAGTTTATGAGAGATAAAAAGCTTCATGAAGTTGATGAAGATTTATTTTTTAGTATTGATGAAAAAACACACGTTATAGATATTACCGAAAAAGGTAGAAATAACCTTGCACCTGACGACCCAGACTTGTTTGTTATACCTGATTTGGGTGAATTGCTTCATGATATTGATATAAATGATAGTTTTTCTAGTATTGAAAAAGAAAAAGAAAAAGAAGCCGCACATCAAACGCATGCAGATCGTTCAGGTCGAATCCATAATATGACTCAATTATTAAGAGCATATACACTTTATGAAAAAGATGTTGAATATGTTGTACAAGATAGTCGAGTGCAAATTGTAGATGAATTTACTGGTCGTATACTTTCAGGAAGGCGATATAGTGATGGTCTTCATCAAGCTTTAGAAGCTAAAGAAAATGTAACCGTTGAAAGAGAAACTCAAACGCTAGCTACAATTACAATTCAGAATTATTTTCGCATGTATGATAAATTAGCTGGTATGACTGGAACAGCTGAAACTGAAGCTGAAGAATTTGCATCAATTTATAATTTAGATGTTTTAGTTATTCCCACTAACCAACCAATAGTTAGAGATGATAGGAATGATCTCATTTACAAAACTACTCGTGAAAAATATAATGCTGTTGTAGAAGAGATTATAAGATGCCACCAAAGTGGACAACCTTCTTTAGTTGGTACAATTTCTGTTGAGGCATCTGAACTATTGTCTCGAATGCTAAAAAGTAAAGGAGTTCCGCATAATGTTCTTAATGCTAAACAGCATCAAAGCGAAGCTGAAATTGTTGCAAGAGCAGGACAACATGGTGCAGTAACTATTGCTACAAATATGGCTGGAAGAGGAACTGATATTAAATTAGGCGAAGGAATGAAAGAGTTAGGTGGACTTCATATTATTGGAACAGAAAGACATGAGTCAAGACGAATAGATTTACAATTGAGAGGTAGGTCTGGTAGACAAGGTGATTCAGGTTCGAGTGTTTTTTATCTTTCTTTAGAAGATGATCTTATGAGGTTATTTAATAGCGAGCGTATTGCATCTATAATGGATAGACTTGGGGCAGAAGAAGGTGAAGTTATTACTGCAAAAATGGTAACCAGAGCCATTGAAAATGCACAAAAAAAAGTCGAACAAAGAAATTTTGGTATTCGCAAACATTTATTAGAGTATGATGATGTTATGAATCAACAACGTCAAGTTGTCTACGATATTCGCAAACAAGCTTTGAATGATGAAGATATAACAGAAGCAATTGATGATATGGTAGATGATTATGTGGATGACGAACTTACAAGCATGGAAGATACGAGCCCTGAGAATTGGGAATGGGAATCTTTAAGGCAAAATCTGTCATCACATTTATTAGTAGATGTAAATCTCAAAACAGTCCAAGGAATTAATGATAATAGTGAAGTCACTTTAGAGAATGTTCGTGAATATATTCTAATTCAGGCAAAAGAAGTTTACAAAACTCGTGAATCACTGCTCCCTCAAGATATTATGCGTGGGTTTGAAAAATTTGTAGTTCTAAGAACAATTGATGAAAAATGGAAAGATCATTTATATGCCATGGATCAGTTAAGAGAAGGAATTAATCTACGAGCCTATGGTCAAAAAAACCCATTGCTTGAATACAAGTCTGAAGGTTTCCAAATGTTTCAAGAGATGATGTCTAATACATCTGAAGCAACGATTCAAAGATTATATCGAACACAAATTCAAGGTNNCTACATGATGAGTCTACAGGGATGGGTTTTTCAGGTCCTTCAATGCAAGAACAGGCAAGTTCCTCTTCTGGTGCTCCAAAACAACCTGTAAACACAGATGAAAAAATAGGCCGAAATGATAAAATAAGCTTGGTAAGCCCTAGTGGAAATCAAGTTGAGGTAAAGTATAAAAAATTACAACAATATTTAAACCAAGGATACACAAAGGTATAATTATGGTGAATGATAAAAAATGGGGTTTTTCAACTAAATCTATTCATATTGGAAATGAAGCAGATAAAGAACTAGGGTCAGTATCACCTCCAATCCATTTAACATCTACATTTAAACAAGATGGAGTTGGTAAAAATAGAGGTAATGATTATTCAAGAGTTTCTAATCCAACTCGAACTCGTCTTGAAGAAAACTTAGCAGGTCTAGATGGAGCTAAACATGCAATATGTTTTAGTACGGGGATGGCTGCAACAACAGCATTATTTCAATTATTTGATGCTGGAGATCATATTTTGGTTTCCAGAAATACGTATGGTGGAACATATAGGATGTCAATGAATGTATTAAAGCGTCAAGGAATGGAATTTGAATGGATTGATTCAAGAGACTCTAAAAATATTAAAAAACACATAAGACCTAATACAAAGTTAGTCCATGTTGAAACACCTACAAATCCACTCTTAGAGCTTTGTGATTTGCAAGAAACATCAAAAATTTGTAAAGAAGCAGGAGTTTTGCTAAGTGTTGATAATACATTTATGAGTCCTTACGGTCAAAGGCCTTTAGAATATGGGGTTGATATTGTAATGCAAAGCTCTACAAAATCTTTATCAGGACACTCAGATATTTTAGGTGGAGTTTTAACTACAAATAATGATGACCTAGGTGACCGAATTAGATTTATGCTTAAGGCCACGGGGGGAGTGCCCAGCCCCTTTGATAATTGGATTTTATTACGTTCAGTTAAAACTTTATCACTTAGGTATCAAAAATCTTCTGAAAATGCATTAAAACTTGCACAATGGTTATCAACTGATTACGATTTAAAACGAGTGATTTACCCAGGATTAGATAGTCATCCTCAATTTGAAATCGCAAAAAAACAACAATTCACTCCAAATGGTAATAATATTTTTGGCAATATGATTTCTATTGATGTTGGAAAAATTGATATACGTGATAAATTTTTAGAAAAGCTTAAAGTTATAACATTAGCAGAAAGTTTAGGTGGAGTTGAAAGTCTTTGCTGTGTTCCATATGATATGACACATGCTGCAGTTCCAGTTGAAAATAAAATTAAAATGGGTATCACTGAGACTTTAATTCGTTTATCAATCGGAATTGAAGATTTTGAGGATCTTAAAGGTGATCTTCAAAATGCGTTAGCAAAATAATAAACTTTATATCTTTCAATAATCTTAAACAAAATTGTAATTTTATTATCTCTTTTAACATAAAAAATCTTTGCCGCGGTGGTGGAATTGGTAGACACGCTGGTCTTAGGAACCAGTGCCGAAAGGCGTGAAGGTTCGAGTCCTTTCCGCGGCACAATTAATTATTGAAATAAATGGATATTGAAAATAATATAGATCAAAACCCGCAAAAAAAATCTGCTTTGAGGGTCGTTGTTCACAGCTTTTTTGTAGTTCCATTTATCATTGCAATTTTTGCTGTTTTAATTTTCCTTGTAACTCGAATAATGACTGCTGAGCCTAATACAGCACAAGATTATCTTGAGGATGTAAAAATTGGTGGTGCAACTAAAAGATGGCAAGGAGCATTTGAGTTATCCAAAATATTATCGAATCCAAAAATGGTTCCAAAGGATAATCGTTTTGTTACTGAAATGATTACGACATTTGAATATGCTATTAATGATAGAGATATACGTATTAGGCAGTTTTTAGCAATTGCAATGGGTGCAACAGGTGACAAAAGATATGTGGAAACAATTATTAAAGCATTAGATCAAAATGATAATGAAATTATTATGGCCTGTGCTTTTGCATTAGGCAACTTAAAAGATAATAGAGCTGTAGTGCATTTATTAGGGTTACTTGATAGTCCGGATCCACAAGTTAGATTACAGTCAGTTATAGCTCTTGGTAAAATTAATGATCCTAATTCTACTTTGCCTCTTGAAAAAATGTTGGCTGATATTGAGCCAAACGTACGATGGGATGCAGCAATCGCGCTTGCAAAACAAAAAAATTCAAGTGGTAGAAGAATTATATTAGACCTATTAGATAGAAAGTATTTAAATTCCTTCTCTAATATTGATAAAGTAGAGCAAGTTCAAGCCATGATGGTAGCAATTAATGTTGCACCATTGATACAAGATTCTGATCTAAAACAATCATTATTAGAGTTAAAAGAGAGAGATTCTAATTTGAAAATACGAGAGGCTGCTCGTATAGCATTACTAAACTTTGAATAATAGATGTCCACATGCCTAAGGCTACAGATAAAAAAACAGTAAGTATAACTCCGTCAAGTCCTCCTCCCGCAGCTTTGAATAAAGCTAAGGAAGGATCTGAAGTTTCTCGCCGATCTTTTTTCTCATGGTTATCAGTTGGTTGGATTGCTTTCATTGCAGCAACTGGTGGATATTTTACGATGATGCTTAGATTTTTCTTTCCCAATGTACTTTTTGAACCTGTCCAAACTTTTAGAGCCGGTTTCCCTGACGATTATACAAAGGGGCAAGTTGACTTAAGGTGGAAAGAAAAATTTGGTGTATGGATGGTAAGAAATGATGATGGTATATATGCTTTGTCTACAACTTGTACTCATTTAGGCTGCACACCAAACTGGCAACCAACAGCTAAAAAATTTAAATGTCCTTGTCATGGAAGTGGATTTAGAATAACAGGTATACATTTTGAAGGTCCTGCTCCTAGACCATTGGAACGTTTTAAAATTACATTAGCTGATGATGGTGAAATCATTGTAGATAAAAATCAAAAGTACCAACAAGAAAAAGGGCAATGGACTGACCCTGAGGCATTTTTAAAAGTATAAAATAATAGTAATAAAATGAGTGATAAAAAAAGTTTACTAGAAAAATTTTCTGTAGGACAGGTTTGGACCTCAATTTTCCGAGGCGGCGGTGTCCCAAAATCAAGACGACAGCGTATGATGGTAGTTTTGAATTCAGTTTTTTTACACTTACACCCTGTCCGTTTACCAAAACATGCAGTTAAGTTAAAGTTCACTTGGTGCATGGGAGGACTTTCTTTCTTTATATTTTTAATATTGACCATTTCTGGAATATTATTGATGTTTTATTACAGGCCAACTATTGAATACGCATATACTGATATGATTGATCTTTCAGAACAAGTTCCTTTTGGAATCATGCGTGAAATTCATAGATGGGGAGCACATGCGATGGTTATTACTGTATGGTTACATATGTTCCGAGTATTTATGACAGGATCTTATAAACCTCCCAGAGAATTCAACTGGGCGATTGGTGTTATTCTTCTTGTTTTAACACTTTTACTTAGTTTTACAGGTTATTTGTTGCCTTGGGATCAATTAGCCATTTGGGCAATCGCAGTCGGATCTAACATGGCTGGTGCAACTCCTTTATTAGGTGCAGAAGGTCCTGGTTCAGCTTTATTAGCAATTGGTGATATTAATTTTATTACCAAAGTTAGTGATGCACGTTTTGGATTAATAGGTGGAAGGTTTTTAGGAGAAGCAACTTTACTTCGTTTTTATGTACTGCATTGTATTGGTCTTCCGTTTATTATTATGATATTTATGGCAGTTCATTTTTGGAGGATTCGGAAGGATGGCGGTATCTCCACTCCGGTATAAAAAATTATGGAAGCCTTTAAATCACTAATTAATTATATTTCTAACCCAACTATATTAGTAACTGCTGTCATAGTACTTTTCCCCTTTGTATTTCCACCAACTAATTGGTTTTATAAAGTAAATAAGCGTTTGCATCTAGATAAACTATGGACTGGAAAAGGTCTTTTGTTGATGACGGTTGTTACTATTGCTTTTTTTATTTTTGGACTAGGAGATTATAATTTTAGAAGTATTGTTTTAAAACCAGACAATGTTCCTATTTCTGGACTTATTCTATTACTTATCTTTTTCACCTGGCTATCAATGAGTCAAGCATATAAGAATGATGAATTAATAGATCAAGGAAAATCAGTTGATGAGCATTATGATGCACCGAATGATAAAGTATTAGTTTGGCCTGATTTAGTATATGTTGAGCTTATCTCACTTATACTGTTTTCTGCTTTTATGTTAATATGGTCAATTGGTCTTCCAGCGCCCCTAGAACAACCTGCAAATCCAGCTGAATCTCCTAATCCCGCTAAGGCTCCTTGGTATTTTTTAGGACTACAAGAGATGCTAGTCTATTTTGATCCATGGTATGCGGGTGTAGTATTACCAACTTTTATTATTATTGGTTTAATGGCAATTCCCTACCTTGATAGAGATCCAAATGGTTCTGGCTACTATAGCTTTAAAAACAGAAAACTTTCTCTCTCTATCTATTTATTTGGTTGGCTAATTTTATGGAATGTACTAATCGTTATAGGAACATTCTTGAGAGGACCAAACTGGGGATTCTTCGGCCCATTTGAATATTGGGATTCTCACAGACTAGAGGCGCTAACAAATGTAAATCTTTCTGAAATAATTTTTGTAAAATGGTTAGAAATTGGACTTCCACAATCTATACTTTTAAGAGAAGCACCAGGTCTACTGATTATGTTTATCATGATTGCCGTTTTACCAGTATTGTTAGCTAAAACTTTCTTAAAAAAGTCTTATGAGGATTTAGGCCCTTCACGTTATTCAATTTTTGTAGTTCTTATGATTTTTGGAGCCCTCCTCCCAGTAAAAATGTATCTAAGGTGGCTCTTCAATCTTAAATATCTTATATCAATCCCTGAGTATTTCTTTAATTTTTAAAATATATCCTCATATATGAATAATTCAAATAATCAGGAACGATACTACAATATACTTAAGCTAAATAAATGGTTTGCTTTATCTAGTATTTTATTCACTGCTTTTTGGATATTAGTTTTTGCAGATGACTTTAATAGACCATGGAAAAAGTACCAAATAGAATTTAGAAAAATTGAGATTGAGAAAGTGAAGCAAGATATTAATCTTGAAAAAGTTGCTTTAGAAGATAGCGATGAATATGAAAGTTTAATAAACGCTCTTAGTAAAAGTAGAAGTGATTTAGAATTAGAATCAGCGAAAGTTGAAGATATTAATAGCAAAATAAAACTTTTAAATATTGAATTATATAAAATCAACCAAGATTTTCAATTTAGTAAGGCTGATATGGATGCTCAGCGTTACGCATACGAAGAAGCCCTATTTGGACATGGCAATATTGAAGAAGCAGAAAAAAAATATAATAAACTTCGTACAAAAACTGATAAAGTCTTTTTAGTAGCTGAAAATAAACAATCAGAAATAGATGAATTAAGTGATGAGTTAAAACTTATCAATGCAAATATAAAAAAATATGAAGATGCAATTTTTTCTGTATCAAAAGAAAAACTTCTTTTAGAACGTCGTTTAACAAAACTTGATCCAGAATCAATGAACCTTTCAAATAAAGTTGCCAATATTGTTAGAGATTTACCTGTAATTGATTTTATTGATCCTTATTATGATGTTAAACAGGTTGTTGTAAATGATTTAAAAGAAGATCTAGTATATATGGGAATGCCTAAAGTTGATCGTTGTATGACTTGCCATGTAGGAATTGATAAGAAGGGATTTGAGGACCAACCTCAACCATATACAACTCATCCACGTTTAGATGAATTTGCTGGAGGTAGCTCACCACATCCAATGAGTGAATATGGATGTACCTCTTGTCATGCTGGAAGAGGTAGAGGTACAGATTTTATTTCTTCTGGACATATGCCTAAAGATGAAATCCAAGCGAAAGAGTGGAAGGAAAAATATGGATGGGAAGCTCTTCATTATTGGGAAGATAAGATGTTACCTGCTCAATATGTTGAAGCAGGATGTTTCAAATGTCATAGTGACAATATGCCTGTGGTTGGTGCTGAGACGCTGACGTTAGGTATGGCTACATTTGAAAAAGCTGGTTGTTATTCATGTCACTCAATGGATCGTTGGGAAGACACTCCTAAACCTGGTCCTAGTCTTTATAAGTTAGCTTCTAAAGCAGATAAAGATTGGGTCTATCGATGGATTATGGAACCAAGAGCATTTAGACATAATACATGGATGCCACATTTCTTTAAAAAAGGGAATAATAGTTCCCCTGAAGATATACTGCGTTCTGAACAAGAAACTTTGGCAATGACCGAATACTTATATGAGTACTCAGAAGATTATAATTTGGCAAAAGGACTTAAGAGTGGAGATCCAGAAAATGGAGCACTGCTAGTTGCTTCGTATGGTTGTATGGGGTGTCATCAAATTCAACCAGAGGTCGATGAATCATATGAACCATCTTATGAAAATATAAGACTACAACAAGGACCAAACCTTATTGGCTTAGGTTCAAAAACAACAGAAGAATGGTTGTTTAGTTGGTTAAAAAATCCATACTCATATCACCCAGGTACAAAAATGCCAAATCTTAGGTTAACAAATAAAGAAGCAAGCGATATTGCTAGCTATCTTATTGAAGATAAGATTAAAGATTTTGATGAAAGATTAGTACCTGATATAGACGAAACAATTTTAGATGAAATAACTTCTGATTTCTTATCTCAAGTGAATTCAACAAGGCAAGTTGAAAAAATCT
>ENA-UZXA01003545-UZXA01003545.1-metagenome-genome-assembly--contig:-Day-1-1m-contig-3545_pt1 | contig 12501 bp, 12 predicted proteins | sample MGYA00260336_ERZ794896 | MGnify/ENA metagenome assembly ERZ794896
AATCTTTCACTTGATAGTTTCGATATTCCATCAATATTTCTTTTTATAATTTTAATTGTTTCTGGTCTGTGCTTGTTGTCTGAGTAATTTATAAAAAAACGAATGTATCTAAGTATTCTTAAGTAATCTTCTTTAATTCTATCCTCGGTATCTCCAATAAAATTAATTGAACCTTCATCTAAGTCTTTTTTTCCATTATTTGGATCAAATAAATTTCCTTCTCCATCTGAATAAATTGAATTAATTGAAAAATCCCTTCTTGCAGCATCTTCTTTCCAATCTAAAGAAAATTCAACTTTTGCATGTCTTCCATCTGTTTTAATATCTTTTCTTAGTGAGGTAATTTCATATTTATATTCATCAATTATTGCAGTTACTGTTCCATGCTCAACGCCAGTTTCATAAAAATTAATNNTTTAAATTTGTTGCTAGATCAATATCATCAACGGTTTCTTTTTTTATAACCTTCCTAATACAACCACCAACATATCTAACCTCACTACTTTCTGAATAGTTATTAATAGCTTCAAAGATTTTATTGGCAGGCGTCTGATTAGTAATATCTTTCAGATTTTGACTTATATAATCAAGGTTTTTTGATCTAAAAAAAATTCTATCTAATAAGTTATTCATATATGGCTGGCCCACAAGGATTCGAACCTCGGATCTCTGTACCAAAAACAGATGTGATACCACTTCACCATGGGCCAATATTTATTTCATATATCACAAAAAAAAAAAATTATATAGTTTTTGATGTATTGCACCAATAATTTTTATATTTCCTTTTAAATTGAACTTTTGCCATTTCACAATCTTTTTTTGACTGGTAATACGCAATTATTACTGAGCCCGAACCCGTCATTCTTACAAATAATGGATTTTTTAAATTTTCTAAAAAAGATTTAATCTTTTTAAGTTTTGGATATCTAGAAAATGCGGCTCCTTCCAAGGCATTTTCTTGTCTCAACAAGTACTCAGCATTAAACATTGATTTTTTTGGATTATTAAATTTAGAATTTGTAATTTTTTTTACTCTTGAATAAATCTCTTTTGTAGAACAACCAAAATTTGGCTTAACCAGAAGGGTATGAAATTTAGGGCATTTGGAAAATTTTTGAACAACATTGTTAGATTTCAATATAACACTTGACTGATTAATTCCTAAAATTACATCAGAACCAATTAAACTTGAAATATTTTGAATTTGTTTTTGACTAATCTTTACAATCTTTTTTTTAACTAGAAAATTTAAGACACTCGATGCATTCATTGATCCTCCACCAAGTCCTGCTTCTTGTGGTATATTTTTTTTAATTTTAATCTCAAACTTTCTATCTTTTAATAATTTCTTTTCATCAAGAATCTTAAAAAGTTTTGTAACAGTATTATTGCTATCAATATTTTTTGAAAAATTTCCATAAAAAGAAATTTGATGGCTAAGTCCTTTAATTTTCTTAATAAAAATTAAATCATACAAGCTGATGAATGAAATAATACTTTCAATTTTATGTAATAATTTCAGTTTACCTGTAACATTCAATGCTAAATTAATTTTAGCAAATGATTTAATTTCAATAAAGCTCATTTAGCTATTTTTAAGACCTTCTATGATTTTAATATTTATATTTTTTCTTATATCTTCATCGGTATCATCAAAGCTTAAAACATTATTCCAAAAATACCTTGCTTGAATTTTTCTATTTAATTTCCACAAAATATCTCCATAATGATCGTTTACTGTTGGATCTTCTGGCATTAATTCTACTGCTCTTTTTAAATATTTTTCTGCCTCAACATAATTGTCTATTAAATAATAAGCCCAACCTATTGAGTCTATAATGTAAGGATCTTCACTTCTAGTTGCGTATGCTTTTTCCAACATTTGAAAAGCTTCATCAATTTTATAATCACGCTCCAACCAAGAGTATGCTAAATAATTAAGAACATATGCGTCATCTGGATTAATTCTCAATGAATGTAACAGGTCCTCATCAGACTTTTCGTAATTACCTAATCTTTCATAGCTTCCACCACGTCTATAGAGTAAGTCTGACCTCATATCCGACTTATCATTTAATGATGAAATAATCTGAGTGTAATAATCTATTGCTTTTTCATACTTTTTTGCATTCTTATAAAAGTTTGCAATATCAAAAACCATTTTTAAATTTGGATTTTTAATTTTATTAAACTTTGTGCTTAAAAAGTCTATTCCGTCTTCATAACCATCCTCTTTAATAATTATTTGAGCTTCTTTTTTAACCCTAAACCAATAATAAAATTCATCTTCTTTATTAAAGTTTTTCAAAACTTCTTTGACTTTAATATACTCTTTATTCATATAAAAATTTTCAGCTACAAGAGATAAATTAAATGTGAAATTTGGATTTAAATAATTAGATAAATTTAAGTAAAAATTTGAATTTTCAAAATCATCCTGAGATGAATAAAGATTTGAAACTAAAAACAAAAATTCACTAACTACATCATTGTGGTTGCTGCATGAAAAAATTTTATTAAACTCTTTAAACTTACCATTTTCTATCCAGCTCCTACTTTGAGATAATAATAATGTAGAATTAATATATTCAAGCTGTCCAGCAATCTCTTTGGCTTCTTCTATTTTTTTATTTTCTATTAAATAATTAATATAAAAAAATATATATCTTGAATAATCTCCTTGTTGATTATTAATCAAGTTTACAAAAAAAGCCCCAGTATTACTTTCCTTGAGATAGCATCTTTGAAACATCTGAGATATTAAAGATAAGTTTCCAAAATTTTGTTTATTAGATAAAATTTTTTTATTTTTAAAACTGTAAACATATTGTTTTAATGTTTCAGAAATTATCAAATTAAATCTTCTCTGATTTTTAAATTTTAAGCTCTGAGTTAAATATTCTTCAGCTTTTTTAAAATCATTTTTTTTTAAACTATCGACTACTAAAAGGATATAAGCATTAAAAAAATCTGTGTTATCTTTATTATTTCTATTTTTAATTACATTGATGGCTTGAGCTACTTTGTTTTCTAAAACTAAAGAATACACATATCTTTTTAAATATATATCGTGTTTATTTATAAGGACTTTAGAGGCATTAAAAAATTTTAGTGCATCTGTATTATCTTTATTTTCATATGCAATTATTCCCGAAAAATAATTTGTTAAATCTTTTGAATTAAAGTCATTAAAACTNNATTAGTTTATTAAACATTTGATCATTCTATGACTAAAAAAGTGATAAATCAAAAAGGCAAATTCGACGAGGAATTGATAAATACGATAGAGCCAAACTTTATATTTAAAGATAAGCCCATAAATAGATTTAATATTGTTGAAAATAGTCATGACAATAATCAAACTAATAAATCTGGACTACTAGAGAAATTAAAACAACAAATAAATTCAATCGAAAATTGTAATTTAAAAGATAATTCTCAAAATCTTGTTCTTGGTGATGGGAATATAAATAGTCCAATTATGTTAATTGGTGAAGCTCCAGGCATTGAAGAAGATAAATCTAGCACAACATTTAAAGGAGAAGTTGGAGAATTATTAAATAAAATGCTACTAGCAATAGAAATTAAAAGACAAAATATTTATTGTAGTTATGCAATAAACTTTAGGCCTCCTGAAGATAGAAAGCCTACATCTCAAGAAATAAAAAGATATTCGGTTTTCTTAAAAGAGCATATCTCAATCATTAATCCAAAAATTATTATTTTAATGGGTAGTTCGGCAATGGAAGCTGTAACAGGTATTAATAGCAAAATATCGTCTGAAAGAGGAAAATGGCAAGAAACAATATTAAAAAATAAAACTTATCCTGTGATGATATCATTTAATCCATCTTACCTAATTAGATTTCCAGAAAATAAGAAATATTCATGGGAAGATTTAAAAAAAATTAAAAAGAAAATTACTGAAATGAAGATTGTCATTTAAGTTGATATGATTGAATTACATAAAAGATATATTTCTTGGTGGGGAAAAAAACTTAAAATTTCTAATTATGGTCTACTATGGGTTTCTTTTATAAAGGGAGTGTTAGTTGGACTATTAATTTATCACTTCATAATGGTTTAAATGAAAATTACAGCTGGTGTCGACGAGGTCGGAAGAGGAAGTCTAATAGGACCAGTTTATGCAGCAGCAGTAATTTTAGATAAAAATATTGATAAAAAATTATTAAAAGACTCTAAAACTATCGTTAAAGATAAAAGAGAATTATTATCAAACTATATAAAAAAAAATTCTATTTGGTCAGTTGGTAAAGCATCTGTTAAAGAAATAGATAAAATCAATATCTTGCAAGCAAGCTTACTTGCAATGAAAAGAGCTATCAAAAAACTCAAAAAAAAACCTTCTCATGTTTTAATTGATGGAAATAAAATTCCTGATTTAAAAAATTATAATTTAAAAGCAATAATTAAAGGTGATCAAAAAATAGCCTCTATCTCTGCAGCATCAATAGTTGCTAAAGTTGCTAGAGATAAATTTATAACTACATTGGCCAAGAAAAACAAAGGATATGGTTGGGATCAAAATTTTGGATATGGGACAAAGCAACATTTAAAAGCTATTAAAAAACTTGGTATCAATAAGCATCATAGAAAAACCTTCTCTCCTATATCGAAATTTAAGACACACAATATCTAGTTACCTATTTTTAAATTAGCACAAATCGAATCTAATTAATTCAATCTCAGGTTGACCCTAGAATCCAATTGGAGTCTAATTATTTTATACAAATGAAAGCTGATTTTAAAAATAAAATTATTAACGGAGATAGTCTCGAGAAGTTAAAAAAAATTCCAAGTGAAACTTTTGATTTAGTTTTTGCAGACCCACCATACAATTTACAGTTAAAAGGTGAGCTTACTAGACCAGATAGATCTAAAGTCAGTGCTGTAAATGATAAATGGGATCAATTTGAAAATTTTAAAAAATATGACGAGTTTACATACGCATGGTTAGCTGAGTGTAAAAGAATTTTAAAAAAAGATGGAGCCATCTGGGTCATAGGTAGTTATCACAATATTTTTAGAGTAGGTACAGCCATTCAAAATTTAGGATTCTGGATTTTAAATGATGTGATATGGAATAAAAACAATCCAATGCCTAATTTTAGAGGAACACGATTTACCAATGCTCATGAAACATTAATCTGGGCATCAAAGAGTGAAAAATCAAAATATACTTTTAATTATCAATCATTAAAATGTTTAAATGACGATCTGCAAATGAGATCTAACTGGAATTTACCAATCTGCAGTGGCTCGGAAAGACTTAAAAAAAATGGCAAAAAAGTACATTCAACACAAAAACCAGAGTCTCTTCTACACAGAGTTTTATTAGCATCATCAAATAAAGATGACATGATTTTAGATCCATTTTTAGGATCAGGAACAACAGCCACAGTAGCTAAAAAATTAGGTCGGAATTATTATGGTATAGAAAAAGAAAAGAATTATTTTAAAGCAGCCGAACAAAGATTAAAAAATACAAAACCTATTGAAGATAATTTCTTAGATACTTTAAAAAATAATAGATCTAAACCAAGAATACCTTTTGGTTCACTAGTAGAGCTTGGCATAATCAAGCCTGGTACAAATATTTTTGATAATAAGAAAAAAATTACAGCAAGAATTATGGCTGATGGAAGTATTAAGCATGAACAAACCGAAGGATCTATTCATAAAGTTGCAGCAACAATTTTAGGAGCTGAAAGCTGTAATGGCTGGACTTATTGGCATTGTGATATTAATGGAAGAATACTTCCAATAGATTATCTAAGACAAAGATTAATTTCAAAAAATTAATTCTTATAAATTTTACCCAAATAATTTTCTAAGAATTTCTTATTTTTTGTTAATATCTTTAAACTGAGATTTCTAAAAAAAACTATGAGTGGGTTGGATACGTGAAAAGCAAATTGATTTAGTTTTGATCTATTATTAATCATTTTAACTTTTGAAGCTCTGTCATCATAGAAATTATTTTTTTTATTTATAATACTATCAAACAACTCTGAACCACCTTCGATAGATTGAGAGGCTCCTTGCGCAAATGAAGGTGGAAAGGCAAAAAAAGCATCTCCAATTAAAAAGATATTATCAGTTGGTTCAAGGTAGCCTTTGCTAACGAAAATTGGAAAGCATTTGATATTATTAAGATTATCTAAAATATTTGTAGAAATTTTATTTTGCAATTTATCTTTAACACTCTGAATGAAACCTTTGTCTTTAAAAAGACCATAATTATCAAGCTCATTTGCTGTTAATTTATACTTTAAAACTCCAATAAAATTAAAAGCTTCATTATCGTTATTTACTGGATAAATTACGTAATGAAAATTGTTCCCCATAAATAAAGAAATATTTTTTTCATTTAAATTATTAAGGTTTTTTCTTGAAATATTGCCTCTAATTGCAATTGAGTCATTGTAAGTAGGTTTTGTTTTATTATTAGAAATTAAAGATTTACTTTTAGAAAATACGCCATCAGAAATGATTAAATGATCACAAATTACTTTAATATTTTCATTAAAAGTTAAAATTATTTGATTATTATTTTTTTCAATTTTTTCAATATTATGATCATACTTAATTATATTGTCCTCCAATTTATCTTTTAAAAATTCAATTAATTTAGATCTTTTTAGCGTTGTGTACTTACAATTTTCAGAATTAAACTCTGAAATATTTAGATCACATATTTTTTTTTTGTGATTAATTTCATAAAAATCAATTTTTTCAGGGTTAAATCTATCTTTGCTTTCTAAAGTATTAAATCCAATTCTATTAAGAAGTCTGATGCTGTTTGTTGATAGCTGTATTCCATATCCTTCATCTAGATTGATTGAGGTATTTTTTTCATAAATAGTTACCTGGTAATCAAGATTTTCTTTAAACAAGTTTGCAACGAATAAGCCTGAAATACCTGCTCCTACTATTGCAATTTTTTTCATTTATGGTTTTCCAAATATGTAACAATTTTTTTTGTAAAAGTTGGCAAAGTATAGTTTTTTAATTTTTTAGAATCAATCCAATAAGAAAACGGAATTGGTTTGGTCAACTTATCATTTTTAATTTCAATATTCATATTCATATTAGACATTTTAAAATTTAAATTTTGGTTAAAGTTTTTAGGTCTAATTAATTCCTGCATTGGAAAAATGTTAAAATTTTTTAAAAAATTAAAACTTCTATTTTTGACTAATAAATATTTATTATTTTTTTTATAAACTTTGAGTAAAAAGTATTTATCTTTGTTATTTTTTTTAATTTTATTTAAAATAAAATCTTGCTTAGCATAAGATTTACAGTTTTTTGAAATTGGGCATTTTTCACAAAGAGGATTGTTGGGTCTGCAGATTAGTGCGCCTAATTCCATTAGTGCCTGAGCATAATCACTCGATCTACTTGAGGTTCCTAAAACTTTTTTGCTTTTAATTAAGTTATCTTTTTGTATTTGATTTTCTTTCTTTAAGTATAGATATCTTTTCAAAACTCTTTCAATATTACCATCTAATGGAATAAAAGGTTTATCAAATGCAATAGCTGATATTGCGCTTGCAGTATAGTCTCCAATACCAGGTAGAGACTTTAAATCTAAAAAATTATCAGGTAATTTTTTATTAAAATCTTTAATAATGACTTGAGCAGCTTTTTTTAAATTTCTAACTCTTGAATAATAACCAAGACCCTCCCAAAATTTAATGAGTTTTCGATTTTCAAAACTAGCTAAAGTTTCTAGATCTGGAATATTTTTAATAAACCGATTGAAATAAGGTATCACTGTTACAACTTGAGTTTGTTGAAGCATAAATTCACTGACTAAGGTGTAATATTGCTTTTTTTTTGAAGAAGTTTTTTTTCGCCAAGGCAATGATCTTTTATTAATATCATACCAATTAAGAATTTTATTTGTTATTATCTGATCTTTCATATGCAATTTAAAAATAATACTAAGCGCGGAAATGTAACCATTCAAGGTTTAAGATCTTTTAAAGACACTTTACCTAAAAATGTAAAAAAAATCATTAATAAGAAGGGTCATATTTATTCTGAAACACTTGGTAACTGGAGATATATTGTTGGAGATGAACTATTTAAAGTTTGTTATCCAAAGACATTCAAGAACTCTAATAGGTTTGGGGTTAGTACTTTATTGGTAATGGTAAAAAGAGGGCATGAGGTTGATTTGGAATATTCTAAAAAAGAAATTTTAGATAAAATGAATAGTTTTTTTGGTTATTCAGTAATAGAAAAGCTCAAATTTATTAGCTTTGATGATGAGCAAAAAATCTTTGTAAAAAAAGGGACTGATCAAGAAAATGTCGCAATTAATAAATACCAAAGTAAAATTAATGATGTTAAGAATGATAAAATTAAAAAGTCACTTATTGAATTAACCAAGGTATTTAAAGAAAAATGAAAAAAATTCTAATTTTTATAACAATATTTTTTAGCACCATTGCAATTGTTAATGCAGATGACATGAAAAGAATTGTTGTAGGCAATAAAGATGCAAAAATAACTATTATTGCTTTTGAATCTTTAACTTGTAGTCACTGTGCAAATTTTCATAAAGACGTATATCCACAACTTAAAAAAGATTATCTAGATACTGGTTTAGCCAAAATTGAATTTAGACACTTTCCTTTAGATATTGCTGCTTTCAATGCTTCAAAAGTTTCTCAATGTAAAAATGATGGTGATTCGAAAATATTAAATAGTTTATTTGCAAATCAACAAAAATGGGTCAAAGGTAGTTCGGCTGAAGAAGCAAATAAGAACCTTGAAAAATTTTTAAAGAATGAGGGGTTTGATATTGATTTTAAAACCTGCTTAAACAACCAAGAAATTGAGGATTTTATTTTAAATGATAGAATCGATGGTGTTAAAAACTACAAAGTTAATTCTACCCCTACGATAATAATTAATGATGCAAAGTTCGAAAAAACTCTCAATTACAAAAATTTAAAAAAAGCTCTAGAAAAACTGATATAAGTTAGTGCATGGAGTTTAAAAAAATCCAACTTAATGGATTTAAATCATTTGCTGATAAAACAAATTTTTTAATCGAAGAAGGTCTAACAGGGATTGTGGGTCCTAATGGTTGTGGAAAATCAAACATTGTAGAGTCTTTAAGATGGGTAATGGGAGAAACATCTGCAAAAAGTATGCGTGGCTCTGGAATGGAAGATGTAATTTTTTCTGGTACATCAAACAAGGCCTCTAAAAATATTGCTGAAGTTTCTATTGATGTTGATAATAGAAATAACGAAGGGCCAGTTCAATATCGTGAATTTGATCAAATTAGTGTTAGAAGAAAAATTGAAAAAGATAAAGGTTCTAAATTTTATATTAATGATAAAGAAGTAAGGGCAAGAGATGCTCAAATGTTTTTTGCTGACCTATCTACAGGAGCTCACTCTCCATCAATGATTAGTCAGGGACGTATTGGTGCATTAGTAACTGCAAAACCAACTGATCGAAGAGCTATTTTAGAAGAAGCTGCTGGTATTTCAGGTTTACATGTTAGAAGACACGAGGCCGAACTTAGGTTGGGTGCAGCAGAAAATAATCTTAGAAGAGCAGATGAACTTAGAAGACAGCAAGAAAAACAATTAGCAAATCTTCAAAAACAAGCTGAAGAAGCTACCAAATATAAATTAATTACTGAAGAAATAAAAAAAATTGAAGCTGGACTGTATTATTTAAAATTATTAGAAATTGATAAAGAAATAAAAATTGAGAATGAAATTAATAATGAAGCTGAGGGAGAAGTTGAGGGTTTTAACAGTAAAATATCTGAACTTGAAAACTTAATTAAATTAGCAACAGATAAAGTTTCACCTCTTCGTGAAAAAAATATTGAGAATTTATCAAGAATTCAGAGACTTAATCTTGAACTTCAAAATCTAGATGAAGAAAATACTAGAACTCAAGATGAAATTGAGAGTATTAAAAGATCAATTCAAACTCTCGAAGAAGATATTTCTAGAGAGAGAGGAATTATAATTGATGCAAATTCAAACGAAAAAAGGCTTAAAGAAGAAAAAGCAGATCTAATAGATATAGACTCTAAATATTTTGAAACTGAAAAGTTGTCAAACGATGAATTAGAGAACGCAAAGAGAGAGCTTAAAAAAGAACAAGAAGCAGTAGATGAAGTTGTTAGTACTATTGCTGAAGGAACCTTAAATATAAGCGTAGGACCAATTAAAAATGTTAAAAACTCTATAAATAGAGTGAAAGAATTAATTGATAGTAACGAAATAAATCAAGCTGTAACCCTACTCGACAGGTGTAATATGGAGCTAGATAATTTTTTAAGTGATTTAAAAGATGAAAAAAGCAGAGGTGAGCTATTAAGTGTAAATAAAAAATCACAAAATATAAAACTGCTTCAAGAAAAATATGCTGATGCATATAGTAAAAATCAATCTATTAAAAATGAGTCTATTAAGCGTAATGAAAGAATTAAAACTATTGAAACTGAAATTGAAAGTTGGAAAAATTTACTAGCAAACTCAGAAAAGATGGTTGCAGAGTTAACTGAAAGAAAAAATAAATTTACTACTCAATTAACAGAATTAGATAATCAGCCAAAAGCTCAAGCTGAAAGAAAAGGTCAAATTTCAGAAAACCTTAGAATTTCAGATAAAGATAAAATTGATAATAATGCAATTATAGAAGAAACTGATCAAACAATTGAGTCATTGCGATCGCAACTAAATGAAATACAAGAACAATCAATCCAAATCAGAGAACGTAAAGCAAGCTCTGGAGCAACTATTGAAGGATTAAATAAAAGAAAAAGCGATCTATTAGATAGAATAAATTCTGAACTTGCTTTATCTGAAGAAAATATTTTAGAAAATTCAAATTTAAATGGCATTGAAGAATTACCTGATTCTGTTGCTCAAGAAGATGACTTAGATAAAAAAAAACAAGAAAGAGAAAAATTAGGATCAGTTAATTTAAAAGCTGATGAAGAAACAAGCAAATATGAAGATGAAATTAAAAAGATGGAACAAGATCGTGCTGATTTAGTAACAGCAATTATAAAATTAAAAGAAAGTATTAATGAACTGAACCAAAAAGGAAGAGAAAGACTAATTGAGGCATTTGAAAAAGTTAATAGAAAATTTAACGAAGTTTACACAAAACTATTCAATGGCGGAAATGCCAAACTGGAATTAGTAGACTCTGACGATCCTTTAGAAGCTGGTTTAGAAATGTTAGTCAGCCCTCCAGGCAAAAGGCTTCAGTCAATAACTTTATTATCAGGCGGTGAACAGGCTCTTACCGCTCTATCTTTAATTTTTGCAGTTTTTTTAACTAACCCATCTCCTATTTGTGTATTAGATGAAGTTGATGCACCATTGGATGATGCCAATGTAACGAGATTTTGCAGCTTACTAGAAGAGTTAATAAAAATTACAAATACAAAATTTATTATTGTTACTCACCATGCACTAACAATGTCTAAAATGAACAGACTTTATGGGGTTACTATGCCAGAAAAAGGGATTAGTCAGTTAGTTGCTGTTGATTTACAAAAAGCAGAGAGTATGGTTGCTTAAACTATTTAAATGTCAAAAGATCCGTTTAAAACTCGCTTAGAGATTGCAAAAAACAAGATTTCAAAGAAAAATTTGTATAATAAAAAAGATAATCCTTCATCTATCGGAACAGCCTTTAAATTAAGCACTGAATTAGTCTCAGCAGTAGTGGTTGGGACAATTATTGGGTTTATTTTTGACAAGACCTTTGGTACTAANNAAACCCTGGTTTATATTAATATTTTTTTTTGTAGGTGTGGTTGCGGGTATAACCAATGTGATCAGGTCTGCTAAAAATATGCAAAAATAGATAAAAATTTATGGCAGCAAATCCAATGACCCAATTCAATGTTTATAGAATTGGACCAGAAATAAAATTAGGTGCTTTTGACATCTCATTTACTAACGCAAGCTTATTCATGATTATAAGCTCTTTAGCAATTTTAATAATTTTTAATGTTGGTTCTAAAAAAAATTCACTTCTTCCAAATAAAATTCAGCTACTAGCAGAACTTAGTTATACATTTGTATCCAATATGATTAGTAATACTGCTGGACTAAAAGCAAAACCATATTTTGCATTTATTTTTTCTCTTTTCATGTTTGTGCTATTTTGTAACATGTTTGGAATGATACCTTACACTTTCACAGTGACTAGCCATATCATCGTGACATTTGTATTAGCTGCCTTTATATTTATTGGAGTAACAATTGTGGGGTTTGCAAAACATGGTTTTGGTTATCTAAAATTATTTGTTCCTAGTGGAGTACCTGCGGTACTACTTCCATTAATAGTTGTGATTGAAGTTATTTCTTATTTAAGTAGACCAGTCAGTTTATCAGTTAGATTATTTGCTAACATGATGGCAGGTCATACAATGATGAAAGTTTTCGGAGGCTTTGTAATAAGTCTTGGAATAGT
>ENA-UZXA01005877-UZXA01005877.1-metagenome-genome-assembly--contig:-Day-1-1m-contig-5877_pt1 | contig 12463 bp, 9 predicted proteins | sample MGYA00260336_ERZ794896 | MGnify/ENA metagenome assembly ERZ794896
GGTTTTGTTGTTTTAGGAAGATTTCAACCGTTTCATCGTGGGCATGCGATGATGCTCGAAGAAGCTGAGAAAATACGTATTAAAAATCATCCTAATTTAAAATTAATTATAGCGATTGGATCATCTAATCGCCCTGAAACTTTACGGAACCCCTGGTCAGCTACTGAAAGAATTGAGATGATTTCGTCTTGGCTTGAAAATGAGGTAGATTTCGACGCAGTTTTACTAGCTATACCTGATATTGAAGATCCTCCTAATTGGGTGTCTCATGCTGAGAAATATCATGGAGGCTCTGGAATATTTTTTAGTAGTGATTCTTATTCTTGTGAATTGTATGAAAAATCAGGTTGGGATATAATCTCAATGCCTCTGATAAAAAGGGATGAGTTTGAAGGCTGGAGAGTCCGAGAAACTGCTAGAATGCTTTCTACAATTCATGATAAAGACGCTATTGATACAGTATTAGGAGTTTCAACCCCTCAATCTGTTGTGAACTATCTTGTATCAAATGATTGTCTGAAGAGACTCGCTTTCTTGGGTGAAGGCGGGGAACCAGTCGGTTAATCAGGATCCAAGATCATCCGGGCTAAATTCACAATTACCTTCACAAGTATCGACCACTGAACCGGTTGAAAGATAATGGAATGCCATTTCTCTTGCCATAGGCAATGCTCCTATAGCGTTGTGCGCAGGGTGAGGTTCTTGCCCATATTCATTACCTTCAGGAGCATGCATATAGCCTCCGTCAAAGAAAACACCCACTGAACCCACATGTCCCTCTTCAACAATACTTATTCCATATGGGGTAATTGTTGATGAGTTAAGTAGTGGTATTCCTCCTGTTCTCATCATTCTTGATGATGAAATGTTGGATATCTGTAAATCAGTTATAGAAAATAAAGTCATTAAATTAAATGGTTCTATTTGATCTAAATATCCCTCTTCTCTGAGACTTAGGTATGTGTCTGTCTCAGTAGAATCCCATAATGATTGCATTATAGACATTGCAACCGCTCGATCTAGTTGGTTTTCATAGCCATATTCGCTAGCAAAAATAAAGTGAAATTTGTCATATTGCGTACATCTCTCAATAATATGTGAGAAAGAGGATCCTCCAGCCCACAGTACTCCTTTATCTAAATCGGGAGAAAGAGCAATTATCGAAGGTCCTCTTAATGCTCCATTTGAATATCCAGTATAGGTTGGATTAGTCGTATCTACTAACTTAGTCCCATCTTCTGAATAATATTCAGTTAAATCGGAGCAAATTCCAGTGAAGGTTTTTATCATGACTACTTGATTTATCATAGCTTGTTCTAATCTTTCGGCTTGATGTTGGAAGTATTGCATATTCAGAACTGCATACTCTATACTTGTGAAATCATCATCTGCCCAGCCGTAAAAACTAGTACCTATCATTGCAATATTATTTTCATTTGCCCACCCGCTCAAACCAGAGGTATTTCCATTTCCTAGGAATCCATGCCCCCAGACTGTTAGATTAGCAGGTCCTTGTTCTGTTGCCGAATTTGGTATTACTAACCAGAAAGGGATTTCTCTATTTTCAACAAAGACTGGAGTCCTATCATCTATTGATGTTCTTCTTATGAGTGCTGGCGGAAAGAATGATTCAGTATATTGTGGCGTTGTAAATGTACCAGTCATCAACCAATGGCTTCTATTTCCTTCCTCATCGAAAACCTCCGTATTTGATTCTACTGTGCATCCTATTCCATCTCCTATTCTTTCTAAAGCATCATTTCTCATTGAAAGTAATGGCCCGATCATTGATTCGGTTGAAGAGGTATGGAACTCCCAAGCAGTTTGAAGCTCACTTACTGAGGTGTCAGAATTAGATTCTATCCAAGAGAATAAGTTTTGAAACTCTGCTCTTCTATTTTCAATATCCGGCGAAGAAGTAAGTTGTTGATATTTTATTGCAGCAAAACCTTCTGGAGTGGGGACCAATTCTCCAACTTGGTCAGTTAATCCAGATATTATTACAACATAAGGTGTATTATGTTCCAATGCTTCAATCGTTCTGATATGAAATATAGTTGGCTGGTCGATTTCAGATCTTATGTCAAGTTCTACCCAATGTGCAACCAATTCTCCAGTTAATTTATTCATTAAAATTGTAGGATGCCCGCTTTCTAGGCTTTTAGAAATACTATACTGTCCTGCTAGTTCTGATACATCAGGGTCTACTGTAAAAGCAGTCATAATTTGTGTATTTGGGCTAACTCCGTCTATCTGATTAAGTATTGGTACTTCTATTGGGCTAACAGTACCTGAACTAGGTATCGTGTTTGAAGAATAATGAATTCTTTTACCAGTAACCGTATTAGGGTCATTAATCAGAAACGCATCAGAAGGAAAGGGGAGCATACAATGTATTGAATTTGTATTGTCACATCCATCAATATGTGGTATTTCAAGTATTTCGATAGGTTCCTCATAGTAACAACTTTGATCATTTATTGTAGCATTTTCATTGAAATTTAATGCATCTGCATCAGTACATCCTAAAATTTCGAAAACTCCATCAGTCACCTCATCATTTACTACTGTACATCCGGAAAGTACCATGGAAATACACAATAAAATTGCAATTTTAGATTTAGAATCTACCGTCATTATATTATTGGGGTTCACGAAGGTTATCAATACTATTGTTCCGTAACAATCACTTTAGCAGGTCTTAAAACTCGGTCATGGAACATGTATCCTTCTTCAATTACCTCAATTATCACTCCCGGTTGTTCATCATTTGGCGCTGGTATTGCTGCTATTGCTTCCATGAACGCTGGATCAAATTCTTTACCCAATGCTTCAATTCTTACTATGCCTTCATTTTGTAAAGTATTCTTGAGCCTCTCTAGAGTCATATCAACTCCTTTTATGATCTTCTCTGGATCATTATTTTCAATTGCCAATGCTTTTTCCAAATTATCAACTACAGGTAGTATATTGGATGCTAAATTCATCCCCGCGAATTTCACTAATGTATTTCTTTCTCTAGCATATCGTTGCCTTAAATTGATAATTTCTGCGGCATTATACTGTTTTTCTGTTTCTAAATCTAGAACTTTTTCTTCGAGTATTTTTAGAGGATTAATTTCTTCCTCATCAAGAGTGGCTTCTTCTGGTTTTTCATCCACTTGCTCCTCGCCTTCGTCAGTCATGACCTTGGGTTTCAAACATCATTCAAGAATCCAATGGTCTTATGTTATTCGATATAGAAGTATTCGCCTGCAATTTTTTGCTCTCTATCTTTACGACTATCTGGTTTGTTTATTCGCGGCCTATGTGACTCATGATCTCTTCTAAATGTGATATTTACATCTTCAAGGAATTTATTCATGCCTTTTCTGAGACTTAATGGCCCCACTGCATTTCCAACCTTTCCGCCTTCTCCGTCGAAAACTAGCAGTGAATCGCTGACAATATCTATGAAATAGATGTCGTGATCAATTACCATAGCCGCTTTTTCATTACTTTCCATGGTTCTTCTTATTGCCTTAGCGGCTTCCATCCTTGCATTTGCATCGAGGTGAGCACTTGGTTCATCAAGAAGATACAAATCAGCTTCTTTCCCTAAGCAGATGGCTATACTTACCGCTTGCAATTCTCCTCCTGAGAGTTTTTTAGCCTTAAGTTCCAATAATTGGTCGACTTGCAATGGTCTGACTACTTGAGTATGGAATTCACCGGTTCTCCATTTATTCCCTAATTCTGTATTAAGCCAATCTTCGACACTTCCTTCGAAATCTGTATTGACATGTTGAGGCTTATACGAAACCTTTGCTTCCATGGTACACCATCCTTGATCCGGCTCAATTTCACCAGCAATCATTTTCACCATGGTAGTCTTTCCTGTAGCATTAGGTCCTACTACTCCAACAACTTCTGCGCTTCTGACCATGCCTTGCCCTGTCTTGAGTTTAAAATCCCCAAGGGTTTTTTCCATATCTCCCCATTTTAAAATTGGGAGTCCAACTTCTTCTCCTCTCACTCTTCCGCGCAAAAATTGTATTGGTTTATCTCTAATTCTAACATTTTCTTCTGGTAAGAAACCTTCTAAATATGCATTTATAGCACTTCTTGTCGATCTTGCAGGAGTGAATATACCGTATGCTGCACGCTCACCATATACTACATGCAGAAGGTCACATAATACATCTAATATTGCCAAGTCGTGTTCTACTACAATCACTCTCTTACCCATTTCAGCTAGATTTTGTATGATTTTAACAATTCTCATACGTTCATGTATGTCAAGGTAAGATGATGGTTCATCGAAGAAATATACTTCTGCTTCCTTCAACATTGTAGCACAAATAGCAACTCTCTGTAATTCTCCTCCCGATAATTGCCCTATATTTCTATCTAATATGTGATTAATTGCTAATAACTCTGCATATTCTTCGAGTTCTCCTCTATCATCTACTCTTTCTAATAATTCTCTAGCATTACCATCAAATATTTTTGGTAATTTATCTATATATTGCGGTTTTACAGCAATCTTTACACTATCTTCAGCTACAAGTTTCAAGTAATCTCTTAGCTCTCCTCTAGGAAATGAATCAATTATTTCATTCCAATCTAAAGAACTGATAGTCCAATCGCCTAAATTTGGTTTTATTGAACCAGAAAGAAGATTTATTGCAGTGGATTTCCCCATTCCATTAGGCCCTAGAATACCCACAACTTGTTTTTCTCTAGGCGCTGGAAGTCTAAACAGTCTAAACCCATTTTGATCATAACGATGAGTCATTTCCCCATCTAATTCTTCAGGGAGATTTGTGATTATTAATGCATCAAATGGGCATTTAGTAACACAAATCCCACACCCTATACAGAGAGGTTCAGAAACAATTGGTTTCCCACTAGAGTCATCAAGAATTATACATTCTATCCCGTTACGTACCGGTGGGCAAAAAGCCCAGCATTCTGCATTACATTTCTCAGGGCTGCACCGGTCTTCAAGAAGTACAGCCACCCTCATAATGTCATCTCACTATTATTCTACTCAATATATCTTCTATCATATAGACTATTTTTAGCCCTTTTCAATCAAACAGCAAAGAAACGATATCTCACATAAATATATGCAGCCAATCCTATTTTTTCTGTTTTAGATAATTGAGTTCTCTCAGAGAATACATCTCCATCATTCTTTTCGATTTTCTTCATAATTGAATGATAAAACGTTGTCATTGCTGCAGGAGAATATCTACTTGACTTATCTAGTAAAGAAAATAGCTTCAATCCTCTTTCTCTATATTTATCTGCACGTGAAATAAATTCCGAAACAAATGGTTTCCATCCTGGGTGTTTCAAAATATCTTTCCCACTCTTCAAATCCTCTTCTGATATACCATATCTCTTCAGATCTTCTAATGGCAAATAAACGCGGTCTCTTTCAATATCTTCAGCAACATCTCTAAGAATATTCGTTAATTGCATATAGATTCCCCAAGATTCAGCATATTCTCTTGCCCTTTTGTCATCATAACCATATATTTCTATACAAACTAGGCCTACTGTTGAAGCAACTTTGTAACAGTACGAGTATAAATCCTCGAATGTTTCATATCTATTGCGGTGGAAGTCTTCTTCCATACCACTAATCATATCATCAAGTAATTGTCTAGAAATTCCATATTTATTTACAGTATCTTTCAAAGCAATAAATATTGGGTCAGTTGATGTGACTTTCCCATAAGCGGTAGATAATTTCTTCCTGTAATAAAATAATTGCGACATTTTATCATTATATGACGAGCGTTCTAATACTGGTCTTCCATCGATTAATCTTTCAATTTTTGTCCTATAATCTATTGATTCTTGATTATCTTCTGACCCTCCAGGGAAATAATCAATGTAGTCTCCATCTGCAATATCATCTGCTCTTCTACAAAATGCGTAGTAAGCCATAATTGATCTACGTTCTTCCTCTGGAAGATACTTGAATGAGTGGTAAAAATTCCCCGCTTCTCTTCTTGTTAGTTCTTCACAATAGTCGTAAGCCGAGTCGATTACTTCCTGAGGCATCGAGCTTTCAGACCATATTGCAGCATCTACATGGGTAAATGGATTTACTAATTCTCCCCGGGAGCCTATTACTCCCATGAAAACAGCTCCTTCTCTTAGAGTCTCTAGAGCTGTTATACTAATTGCATGAACTGCCTCTCTTGTCACGTTTACTGCAGTACGAACTTTCTCAATAGGTGCTGAATCTGAATCTGCATCGACAAGTGTGATACTATTACCTAGATCGAACTCGACCTCAGTCTCAGAATCGCTAATCTGTCTCCCCGGCATACTACTCTCGTCTCGAGCCCAATTGATTTGTTCTTGAACCTCACGCTAGATTGATTAAATCATAAACCGGCAATTCAAGACATTTTTTTTGGATTTTTCCTACTAATACATAGCCAAATTGATTTTCTCATAATTTTCTTTATTTCTGGCCTTAAAACTTTTATTCTGTTATTTGCATCTAAAATATTCCCTTCCTTCAGGAGAACTAATGTTCTCTGACCAATTAGGATTGGCAACATACAAGATAAACGAAGCCGATATTGATTTTTAGGTAACATCTCTATCCATTCGACAGCATTATCTAGATAAGTCTCCGCTCTTTCTAAATATAAATCAAATAAAGGTTTGAATTTGTCAATATTTTTAGAATTTAATAAATCTTCAGCGGTTAATTGGTATTCTCTAAGTGTATCTTGAGGAATGTAACATCTACCCATTAGTAAATCTTCAGGCAAATCTCTCAAGATATTTATTAATTGTAATGACTTACCAAATTTTACTGCTTTTTCAAATAGAATATCTTTTTTCCCTTCATCTATTTGAAAAAGATGATCGAGTGACATGTGTGTCCAAAATTCTCCTACGCAACCTGCAACTCTGTATGTATAATCGTCTAATTGAGCTTCATTTTCAAGTGATATAATTTGCTCTCCTGATGCATCATTAAATCGCTCTAAGTCTAATATTTGCCCACTAATAATTATTCCTAGACAGGTTCTTATTTTTTCTCTATCAGAATCCGTAATTTTATCACTTTTTTCTAAGTAGTTCACAGGTATCATTGTATTTGATAATAATTCTGCCTCAGCCCCATTCTCCTGTATCTTCGCTAATGACGTAAAATCAGGCAACCCTTTATTTGAGTCTTGAATTCTAGTGTTATATTCCTTTAGACCTTGAAGTAGAACTTTATTTTCACCAACTTTTGAGTCAGCAATGGTGTCGGCTAAACGAGCCAATATGTAGAGTAAACCGATATGCCTTCGTATTTTCTTTGGAAGTACTTTCAGGCTTAAAAAGAATGAACGAGACGTACCTTCAAGAAGAGAATCTATCTTTTTTTCCGATACGCTAATGCTTAGCATATCTTCTCCCATGGGCTTTGAGATAATACTCGACATCTAAGACTCTCGCTTTTATAATTCATCTTAATCCGGCATCTTTTAGGGCTTTGACTAATACATTTCCAATTTCTGAAGGGTCTCTTGCAACATAAATTCCTGCTTTTTCAAAGGCAGCAAACTTTTCCTCAGCAGTACCTTTTCCACCTGATATTATAGCACCTGCATGGCCCATTCTTTTCCCGGGTGGTGCAGTTGAACCCGCTACAAAACCTACGATTGGTTTACTCATATTTTTTGATGCCCATTCTGCGGCTTCTTCCTCAGCAGAACCACCGATTTCGCCAATCATCACGATTGCTTCAGTTTGGGGGTCCGCCTCAAAAGCTGATAAACAATCGATAAAACCGGTACCATTAACTGGGTCCCCTCCGATTCCTACGCATGTAGATTGGCCCTCATTAACACTCATTGTCTGTGCTACTGCTTCATAAGTCAAGGTGCCTGATTTTGAAACGATTCCAATTCTTCCTTTAGCATGGATGAATCCTGGCATAATACCAACTTTACAGCCACCATTGTCTCCTGGAGTTATTATCCCAGGGCAATTAGGCCCTATTAGTCTTACATTGGGATATCCATCCACTTTAGCAACTGCTCTAATCATGTCTAAAATCGGAATCCCTTCTGTAATACATACAATTAGTCCTCCTCCATTTTCATCAAAAGCATCAGCTGCCTCAATTATTGCCGCAGCAGCGAATTTAGCAGGGACATATATCACACTTACATCTGCATTAGTATTCTCAAGCCCTTCAGATACCGTATTGAAAACAGGGACATTTTTATTTGGTAATTCTACTATTTGCCCGCCTTTACCTGGAGTAACTCCTCCTACTACATTTGTTTGGTATTCGTCCATCATTGTACCATGGAAAGTTCCTTGTTTACCGGTAATTCCTTGAATCAATACTTTGCTATCCTCATGGATCCAAATTGACATTATTCTTCACCTCTTGTTAATTCTACAATTTTAGCAGCACCTTCTGACAAAGTGCTTGCAGTATGTACATCCAAATCACAATTATCTAGGACTAATTTACCTTCAACATGATTAGTTCCAGAAAATCGGACTACTAATGGTACTTCTAAACCAAGTTCATTAGATGCTTCTATTACGCTCCTAGCAACCATGTCACATTGGATTATACCTCCAAAGATATTAACTAAAATCCCCTCTACATTATCGTCTTCAAGTATTATTCCAAATGCAGTTGTTATTGATTCTCTTGTTGCTCCCCCTCCTATATCTAGGAAGTTTGCTGGTTCTCCTCCATACAGTTTGATTACATCCATTGATGCCATTGCAAGTCCAGCACCATTAACTAAGCAACCAATATTCCCATCCAATTTAACATAAGACAATCCATGTTCATGTGCTCTTATTTCAACTTCTTCTTCTTCCGAATGATCTCTCATTTCATCCATCCAGGGATGTCTGTATGACGCATTATCATCAAAACTAACTTTTGCATCCAATGCAATCATTTCTCCTGATTCCGATCGTACTAGTGGGTTAATCTCTATCATTGAGCAATCTCTCTCTACAAACATATTCGATAAGGAAATAAGCATAGATACTAAATCACTCTTAGAATCTCCAGAAAGGCCTAGTTTTTCAGCCATTTTTTCTGCATCTTTTTCATTTAATCCATCCACGGGGTGTGTCCAAATTTTGTGTATAGCATCGGGTGTATTTTCAGCTACCTCTTCAATATCTACTCCACCTTCTGTTGAAGCCATAATAAGCACGGATTTTGCCTCTCTATCCACTAGAAGTGCGAGATAATATTCATGTGCAATTGAACAACCTGATTCTATGTATAAATTGTTTACTATTTTTCCTTCAGGCCCGGTTTGTTTAGTGACTAGTTTTCTACCAATTATATTACTGGAATATGTCTCCACGTCATCTCTAGAAAATGCAATCTTCACACCGCCTTCCATGACTAGATCTCCTGTCTTTTGATCATAAAGATTGCCTTTCCCACGCCCTCCTGCGTGAATTTGTGACTTCACAGCAACTACTTTTGAATCTAAATTATCATATGCGGAGAGTGCTTCTACAACGGTTTTACAATGTATTCCATTCTGTACTTTTACTCCCGCTTGTTTAAACAAAGTTTTACCTTGATATTCGTGAATATTCATATTTCTCATGCCTCGGAAACGAACTCGCTCTTTGAACGATGCGCCTATACAGGTTCAAATCTCAGACACGAAGTCCTGAAATGAATTGTCATATCCGCTAGGGTATGGACGTAGTAGTTCTAGCAGGTGGTTTTGGGACTAGGTTAAGGCCTTGGACTGAAGGAAGGGCTAAACCTTTACTTCCTGTTTTGGATAAAACACTACTCGAGAGAGTTGTTGAATGTGTACCTAATGAATTAATTGACAGGGTTGTAATTGCAGCAGGATATAGTATCGCTGAAATGGAACAGTTCTTCAGTTCTAGTAATCTTCCTTATGATGTAATTATTTCAGTTGAAGACAGTCCATTAGGCACTGGAGGCGCCATAGCGAAATCTCTTGAACATCTGAATGGAGATGGTCCGGTTTTGATTCTCAATGGCGATTTAGTATCCAGCGTTGATGTCAATCAATTATTGAATTTCCATCAAGAAAAAAACGCATCAATAACACTTTCACTTTGGCATGTTGATGACCCAAGCCGATTTGGAGTATGTGGTCTTGATGAGTCAGGAATGATTACTCGGTTTCAAGAAAAGCCAGAACCAGGTACTGAATTTTCTAATCTAATCAATGCAGGCTGCTATCTTATTGAAAGAGATGTACTTGAATCTCTTTCTTTAAAAAAACATAGTATGGAGAGAGAAGTGTTCCCATTGATTGCAGATAAGGGAAAAATGGCAGGACTTGAATTTCAAGGATACTTTGTCGATGCTGGAACTCCTACTTCATTTATTGAAGCCACACAAGTTTGCATTTCTAATCTAAAATTCAAACTTGGTGCTATCGATGATAATAATAATTGGTTCCTTGATCAAGAATTCATAGATGATTCTTATCGGATAACTGGTTCATCTGTTTCAAGTAATGTATCTATAGGAGATGGTTGTGAAATTGTTGATTGTGTGATTTTATCAGGGGCTAAAATTGGAAATGGTTCTAAATTATATAGGTGCCTTATCGGTGAATTGAGTACAATTAATAACGACTCGAATATATCTGACAAGGTAATAGGACATCATGAAATCATCTAATTTATCCGTTATTGTCATATCAGTTTGATGTCTCCGAGATTCATGAGTGAGCAGTTAGTAGTTGTGAATTTTAAAACATACGAGTCTGCTCATGGCGTAGCGGCAGAAGAATTAGCATCAATTATGGGACAGATAGAAACAGATGCAAGGATGATTGCTGTGGTGTCTGCGTTTGACTTATCTGCTGTTGTTTCCATGGCTCCAAATCTTGAGATTTGGACTCAACATCTTGATCCGATTAATTTTGGTTCTAATACCGGTTGGCTACATCCAGAAACTGCAATACAACGTGGTGCTAAAGGCACTCTAATTAATCATGCAGAGCATAAAGTATCAATTGAACACATCGCAATGTTACTAGATAGTGTTCCTGAAGGATTCACTGTTTGTGCGTGTGCAGCTGATATCGACGAAGCCAGAGCATTATCTGCTCTCCAACCAGACTATGTTGCTGTCGAACCACCTGGACTAATTGGTGGAGAAATATCGGTGACAACAGCTGATCCTGAAATTGTTAGTGGAACCGCTCGTGCTATTCGGGAGATTAGTAAAGACGTAGGCATTTTGTGTGGTGCAGGCATCAAAAATGGACAGGATGTAGTTAAGGCCATAGAATTAGGGACTTCTGGAGTTTTATTAGCCAGTGGCGTAACTAAAGTTAAAGACGCCAAATCAGCTTTGGAAGATTTAGTTTCAAAACTTTAGGGAAATCCGGTAAATGATTTTATGCCATTAACATTTAGATAGTCATAGCTAATGATTAGATAATCACTGTTTTGCTCTCTTTCGAGATGCTTTTCGGCGACGAAGCTTCTTCTTACGCCATTTCCAGCGTTGGTTTCCTTGCTTCTTCCAGGCACGTGAACCTCGCTTCATTCAGCACGCCGACCTACTGCCCCTATATGAGCGATTTGTAGTGTAAGAACAGACGTTCGTCCCTGGATGTGTGTGTTTGAGTGGTGGGCGATACAGGATTCGAACCCATGTCATCGGCTTAGAAGGCCGATATGATATCCAGACTACACCAATCGCCCTTGGGCTGTCGCGGTAGTATCTCTCTCATGAACCCTACACCTCAGAGATATCTTCTAGAAGCTCACCTACAGCATCTTCTAGTACGATTTGCATTTCTTCTACATCCTTTCCTGCACTGTAATTTAATTCACCATCATCTTGTATATCTTTCCTTATATCTTTGACACTTCTTCCGATTATTTTACTAATTTCTTTTTTCTGACTTAAATTCCCTCTTCTTAAAGAAATTAAATTAATTATAGATGTGATACTACGTAGAACTCCTTCTACAACCGCTATTAAGAATAGGCTGCTGACGAATGAAGTTGCAATCTCTTCCAGACTTTGCAATAATTCTCTAATTTCAGAAACCTGAACCTGAGCATCTCCCACTAAAAACACACCGAGTACGCCGAATGGTAGCATTTTTGCAACATCTCTTGAAAGATCTTCAGTCCAGTATGATAGTATTCTAACAGAACCTACTACTGAAGTAGCAATTAGTGCGTTTCTTGAATGGTCTGCGTCTGAAGACAAGAGTGTCAAGATAATTGCCAATACTAATGTCCAGAACGTGAGTAGTATTGGAATTATCAAAATATACTGTATTACGAAAGTAATTGATTTGATATATTTTTTAATTTTCCCAGTCAGATTATTTGAGTATTTATCTAGATTTAGAGTGATCAAATCCCTTTTGGCTAAATTTCTATAGAAAATAAATACGAATATTGAGTAAGCAGATATAGCGAGAATTGCACCTAGAGTTGGATACGA
>ENA-UZXA01008820-UZXA01008820.1-metagenome-genome-assembly--contig:-Day-1-1m-contig-8820_pt1 | contig 12374 bp, 8 predicted proteins | sample MGYA00260336_ERZ794896 | MGnify/ENA metagenome assembly ERZ794896
AACACCACCAATATTTATACCAGCATCAATTCCAGATGTGCAATCAACGATTACACCATTGGGACCAATGTTGGAATCAAGTGGAACAGAAAATACATTTGGTGCACCACCACAAAATACAGAAATATTTGCAGGACCAGCACCAATTCAATCATTACCAATAGGTCCAATTGATATAGAAATAATTACAGAAGGTGGTTCGGGTGGAGATGAAATACCACCACCACGACCAATAGAAGTTGTACCACCACCAATAGAAATTGTACCACCACCACCACCTATTGAAGAGGTCATAGAGGACATAGTTGAGATAACGCTTCAAACACCAAAGGAAGACCCACCAGGGCCAGTTCAGACAACGGTACAAATACCTGAACCAAAGCCATCAACACCAGTTGTGGCACCACCAAGACCAAAGATTAAAAAATCAACGGATATTCCTACGCCAAAGGGTGGATATATTCAGAAACCAAACGGATTCATAAAGAAACCACAAGAGCCAGTAGTAGATGTTGTATTCCCACCAAAAGTATCGGGTCCAGGTTCACCAACAAGACCAGGTGGATTAGCAGCAACATTAGTCGGAACAGGTAAACCAAAAGTAACTGCACCAAGTGATGACGCAGGCGCAGTAGTAGGACCACAAGTATCTGAACCGAAGCCAGCAGTTGGAACACCGGGTCCTAAATTTAAAGGTTCTGATACAATTATTAGACCCGACGGAATAACAGAAGTTCTTGGACCAGGTGGAGTAGTATTGGAAGAGATTGGATTGAAAGGAGAAATAATTGTTGACCCAATCAAAGACGCAGGATTTGACCCGAAAGACCCACCACCAAGTATTCAAGCATTACGAGATGAGTTCGCAGAACACGTTGATAGTGGTGCAGATGAGGCAGGTGAAGTTTTTTATGTATCGGAAGAAACAAAAGAAGAATTAATCAATGACGGATTAGGAGATGTCGGCGGAGCATTGACCGTAAAAGACCAAGTAGAAAAAATTGAAAAGCTAGCACCAAATGGTGATGTAAGTAATTTACCAGATGGATTTGCAACATTAGTAAATGATTTAGTTAAAAAGAAAGTTATAAAACCAAATCCAGAAGTAGTAACAAAAGGAACAAAAGGAACAAAGAAAGCAATTGAAAAGGTTGTTATTCCAGAAGTTGTTCAAGCTCAATTAACACCAAGAGATTATTTAGCAACGATTGAAGAAGTATTAGATAACAATCGTATTCGTGTTTCGTTATCTTATAATGACGGAGTAAACCTTTACAAGCATAAAGGTGAAGATGAGGTATCAAATAAATTTAAAGGATTTAGAGTTAATTATGTAAAAAATAATATTGAACGATACAAAACATATGTTAAAGTTGGAAATCAATATTATCTCGTAACAAATAGTAAATTAGGTATTGACGGAAAACAAAGAACTATTAAAACAAAACAACCACTTACAGATGATGTCAATGTTGGAGAAAAGTTTTCATTTGTAGAAAAAAGACTTCCTAATTATCGTGATAGAGTTAGATTGGAACCTTTCCAAGAAACACCAGATACTGGAATATTCTTAAGACTACCCAATTTAAATTCAGTAGATAATCCGATTAATTTCCAAGGAACGCAATATGGAACACACACTTCATTAACAAGTACCAATGATAGTACAACAAGAGACATTGAAAGAATATTAACATCAGGTAGTTTATTAGATGTTCAACCAAATGTTGATTATCAAAAAACTTCAACAGATTTAAATTTAGAACCAGACGATTTAGGTTTTGGAAACTTTGTTCACTTTTCAAATGCAGAAAGAAGACTTACTAATTTTAAAAATAAATTAGAATCAATTGAAACTCTAAACTCAAATAGTGCTTCTTTGATAAACATTACAAGTTCATTGTCAAGAATCCAAAGTATAGAAGCAGAAAGACAAGGAGTAATTAATTCCTTTGACCCATATGAACATTATTTATATTTTGAAAGTTCATCTTATGTTAGTTCATCAGACGGACAATTTCACGATACATCTTGGCCGAAGACAAACTCATCTAAACCATATACATTAGAAACAGTATCTAACGCTTCATCTTGGTATAACAATACAATAACAAGCGCATCTGCGTTTGACCAAAGAAATATGAACTCATTAAGAAATTCATTACCAGAACATATTTATGCGGATACCGAAAACAATGTATTTTTAGAATTTATGGATATGGTTGGACAACAATTTGACGAAATATATACATATGTAAATACCTTTACGGATATCAACAAACGAGTGGATAAAATTTCTGAAGGTATATCAAAAGATGTAGCAAGAGAATATGCAAAATCTCTTGGATTAGAATTATATAGTGGAAATGATTTATTAATATTACCAACATATTTGTTAGGTAAAAATGCAGACGGAACAGATTTATTTGAATCACCACAAGAAGAAGTTACAGAAAAAATTTGGAAAAGAATTTTAGCAAATCTACCATTTTTCTTAAAATCAAAAGGAACAGAAAGAGCGATTAAAGGATTATTAAATTGTTATGGTATTCCAAGTACAATGTTAAGAGTTCGTGAATATGGCGGACCAGATAAAGGAACAAGAGTTAATTATGAAATCAAAAGAAAGTTTACAAAAGCATTAGATTTCAAATCAGACCAATATATCAAAACAGCTTGGACAGGTAGTAATACCGCAACTGAAGATGGATTAAATCCATCAACAATAGAATTTAGATTTAGAACACCTAAATCACAAGATAGTGTAATATTACAAAAAGATAATGACTTCGCAATCGCACTACAAGACAATGGTTCAACAGATGACTATGGATATTTAAAGTTCCAAATTAGTTCTTCTGGATTTGACCAAGGCGCATACATTACTTCATCTTTATTACCACTATACAATGATGATATGTGGTCAGTTATGTTAACAAGAAAAGATACTGATGGAAATGAATTTACACACGATAATGCATTATCTCAAAGTGTTTATGAATTAACAACAAAACAATACGATTCAACAAGACAAAAGATTTTATATTCTGATAGTGCAAGTTTACAATCACACACTTCAAGTTTAGCAACTGATGTAAATAATATAACGGGTAGTAGATTAAATGCTGCAGTTACATCAAGTGGATTCATATATCTTGGTGGAGTAAATACATCATTTGGAGCAAGATTTACAGGTTCATTAATGGAATATCGTTTATGGGGTGAACCATTATCACAAAGTGTATTTGACAACCACGTCAGAACACCAAAATCTTACAATGGTAATTTTTATTCTTCATCATATGATGAATTATTATTAAGACTACCATTAGATGAAAATATAAATTTAACAGGGTCAAACACAGCTTTAACCGCATCCAATTTAGCACACAATAAAGAATTATATCAATCTCTTACGGGATTAATTACAGGTAGTGCAATCAATAATTTTGCAGACAATTCATATAGAAGTGTTGTTGACCAAGAAAAAATGAGAGTGCCTGATGTAGGTGCAAGAAGACGAAACGCAACTAAGATTAGAATTGAGGATTCATTTATTCCAACTGATGAAAGTGGAAGTAGACGATTATCAGTATCTGACCGAAAAGAAGAATCATCACAAGACTTTGCACCAATAGATAGTAATCAATTAGGAATTTATTTTTCACCAGTTGATGTAGTCAATGAAGACATAACATATAGTATTGCAGATTTTAATTTTGATGATTACATTGGAGACCCAAGAGACGAAAGTAAATTCCAATATAAAGATTTACATCATTTAAGAAAGGATTATTTTAAACGATACCAAAACTCAAATAACTTTTGGGATTATTTAAGAATATTGAAATTTTATGATTCAAGTGTATTTGATTCCATTAAAGGATTAATTCCAGCGAGAGCAAATGCAGACTTGGGTATATTGGTTGAACCAAATATATTAGAACGTTCAAAACAAGTAGTTGGTAAGGATGTTGGATTTACAAATAGGTATTATGAAAACGCAAATCATTTTGGTGATGGATTACAAATAACGAGATATATAACAGGTTCAAATGATAACTTCTTTGAATCAAATGGAGAGTATACAACTTACAATGGAGAACTTAATTTAGCATTCTTTGATACAGGTTCATCAACCGGATTCTTAGGTAATCCTTCATTAGTTAAATTAAATTCAATAGATAAACGAAGTGTGTATGGAACATTATACGCAACATCAAGTATTACATTGGGTGGAACGGATACTATATTTACCGAAACATTACAACCTAATATTACAGGTTCAAGACTTTCAGAAAAGAACGAAGTAGAAAGATTCTTCTATTCAAGTTCTTACAGCGCATCAATAGGACCAACATTATCATATAGTTCATCATTTGATAAATCAGAATTTGCCAGTATGGCAGAATCAACTAACTTGTTTAGAGCATTCGTTCAAGGAACATTGTTAACAAGAGATAATACAATTGATGGTGGTGAGCCAGTAGAAATTAACGAAGTGGCACCAACCGTATTGAAGACACAAGAATCAGATATAGCAAAATTAAAAGTAGAATAAAAAACATATGGAAAATTTGACTTTCTTATATTTATTACTGAATAAGAATAGTTATATAATTTCCACAGGAGCAAAATAAATGGGATTTTTAGACAACACAAGTATAACAGTAGACGCAATTTTGACAAAAAAAGGTCGTGAACTTTTGGCAAGAGGGCAAGATGAATTTAGAATTACTAAATTTGCATTAGCAGATGATGAAGTAGATTACAATCTATGGGACACATCACACCCAAATGGTTCAAACTATTACGGAGCAGTGATTGAAAATATGCCTTTATTAGAAGCATTCGTAGATGAAAATCAGTTAATGAGATATAAATTAACTACACTTCCAAAGGAAACAGCAAAACTTCCTATATTGGAATTACCAAGTCCATCATTGAATTTCAATGGGGCAGGTATTACACAAACTATTTCACCAAACACAAGAAATGGACAAGATAGTTCATATACATTTACATTATTTAATGCAGATGTAGCTAATCTATCATTAACGGGTGGAAGTGGACCAATACGACGAGTACAAAAGATGTTACCTAATGGAGAATTAGAAACAGACTTTAGAGGTAGAGCAACTACTCCAGTATTCTTAAATGAATCAGAAAGAAAACGTTCTATTACGGTAGTTGGTAAAAGTGTAAGAGTTATCTCAAGGTCTTTGACCACACTTACAAATACCAATTTATCCGTGACTGGTAACCAATCGGGCGCCAATTTCACAATATCGTTAACCGTAAAAGCTGACCCAAGTAAATTATAAGGAGTATAAATAATGGCATTTCAAAGATTTAACAGAAGTAATGATGTGGTTGAGAACCAACGAACTACAATCTCAAGTGGATTGTGGAGTGGTGGTAATTCAGAACTAACATCATTTTATACTCAATCAACAAACGGCTCTCAAACAGGTTCGTTTTTAGAAATATATAACGAAGACCCAAATCTATCAAGTTCAGCAGAAGTCCAATTCGCAGTTGGATATGCACACTTTGACGGAAGTGGTTCAGCAGGAACTGTAACAAAAGCAACATCAGGTGAAAGACAAACAGCTGCACTTTATAGTCAGTTTAGAAATGTATTGTTAGCACCAAATACAGATAAGTTTGAGTTTACAGCTTCACCAACATCTTCGGGAGATAAAGACTTTTATTTTCTTTCTTTCCAAAGAGCAAGACAAAGAGAAAAGATTGACCCAGGTAATTGGGAATTAAAATTAAGTGGTGAATTGCCAGTTGTATTAAAAGATGATAAAGTTTCATTAATTGATGATAGTGGCGCAACTACAAATCCTACCGTTAATCAAGGTGGTAGAGTATTTAATGTTGTTAGTGGTTCTATCGCAGATGGTGTTTACAAATCAGCAGCAACAGAAACACAAGCAGGTTCATTTGGATTATTCTACCCTGACTTAGGATTAATATTGTTAAACGCTGTCAAGACAGAATTAACAGGTGGTTTAAGACCTTTAAATGATAGAAGTGCAACAAACTTCGCAAGTAGGTCACAAGCATTCTATAATGGTATTGTTTCTGGTTCAAGTTTCTCAGCAAGAAGAGAAGAAGAAATTAGTTCAACAAGTTACTTCGTTAGAGCAAATAACAAGAACTTTAATTTTAGCACTAATCCAACTTACGCTACTCAATCTGATGGTTCATTAACACAAGCAACTTTCTATAAAGACCCAAAAACTTTTATTACACAAGTAGGTTTATATAATGACGATAATGAATTATTAGCAATTGCTAAATTATCAAAACCAGTATTAAAATCATATTCAAGGGAAGCTATTATAAAAGTGAAACTTGATTTTTAGGACAAACTAATGTTCAAAAATCTTGACCCACAAGACATATCGAAGAAGTCTTTTCAGACATTCAAGAACTTTACATTCAATAACAATGATAGTGGAAGTGGTGTATTCGCAGTAAAAGCCCGTAGTGGTTCTTTATTTAATTATGTCAGCGCTTCCGATGATATCATTGGAGTAACATCAGGTTCAATCACAACAAATTATTTTTCATTACCAAATTGGCATATGTTAAATAACACATTTTATTCTTCACACGGAAAAGTATATGCAAATCCAGAAAGAACAAAGAGAGAATTACATCTATCAGCTTCAATCATAAGTGTTGGTAGAGATTTATTTGGTGAACAAATAAAACCAGGAAGTATACAATTATCTGATACATCATTAAGTGCTACAAGAGATATACGAGATGACGGAGAAGGTAATCTTTATGATAATGCTTTTTCTGCAAGTTTCGCAGCATTTAAATCAGGTTCTAAAGTTAATGCGGTAACACCATTTACTATAACGGGTTCATCAACAAGAGGTAGTGGTAGTGTAGTGGGTAATGTATTTTACGAACAAGGATTATTAGTATTTACGGATACTGGTTCATATCGTGAAACAGGACACGGAACAGGTTATACATTAAAGTATCAAGCAACACAAACTCATTATGAATATGAATATCGTGTAAGAATTAAACCACTTGAATTCAATACAACAACAAATATTAGTACAACACCAGATAGAAGTGGAAGTATTTCAGTAGCAGAGGGTGTTGTTTCAATGTCTAACTTCTTCCCACCAAGTCACAATCCAAGTGGTGAGGGAACAGGAAGTTATGCTACATTTTATAACGCAGTAACTGAATCATTATCATTTACGCAGAACTCAGAATTTAGACCTTATGTAACTGAAATTGGTCTATATAGTGAGAATAGTGAACTATTGGTTCACGGAAAACTCGCAAAACCCATCAAATTATCGGACGATATCGAAACAACTTTTATCGTTAGGTTTGATGTCTAATTTTTAACAATCTTATATTTATTATTGACATAAATTCAATGGAGAAGACAATGTTTCATTATATGAAATTAATGGTTATGACAGCGGTTATGTTTGGATTTGTATTTGCACAAAGTCCAATCATAAGAGTAAAACAAATAGGTGAATGGAAGACACCAGAGTATTGGTGGAAAGCACAAGAAACCGTTCAACTACAAACATTTTTAGCAGATGCTATAGCAACACCAGCATTAAAAAATAATAATTTTGATTCTTGGAGAGATGATATTTTAGAAATAGAAGTCACTCTTGATGATGTAGGTGAAGATATTACATCAGTTAGATTTGATATTGCATTTGACAACGATTTAATTACTTGGATAGAGAACGATGGAACTACACAAGAAACATCAATCAATGCTTGGAGTCAAGGAAACTCACGAGTAATTGTGGGTTCACACATATCAGGTTGGACTGAAGGTGATGAAACATCAAACAACGATACAGACTATTCATTTGAAGTAGTTCATTATTCCAATGTCGGATACACAGATAGTATTCAAAGTAGTGGTAATGAACAATCAGCAGTAGATTCAAGTTATGATTGGTTAAGAATTACTATGGTAAGTCACGGAGTTGATGCTAATTCAGACGGAACACCAGATTTTACATTTGGTAATGGAAACGGAAACCAAGCACAAATTCTTAAATTAAAATTTAGAATCAATGATGTAGCAGATAATTACGAACCACACTCATTTAGAATACCAACATATTATAGTGGAAATCAAGGATATTATACTTTTGTATCTGATGATTATTTATTAGATTATAAAGTTTACATTGACGGAAACTTTGATACAGCAGTAGACAATACAGGTAATGGTGGAGCAAGAGGAGACATTACTCTACACCCAAAACTTGTTGACATTGAAGGTTTCAGTAGATACATTGGAGAGAAAACCGACACAGATAGTGACGGAGTAGAGGATGATACATTTGTTCAAAAAACTTATCCTTATTGGAAAGTTGTATTTGAATTAGATGAAGACAATCCAGATGTAGATGGTGATACACCATTTGCTAATTGGTATGATATTGAAGATGTAGCAGACGATTCAAACACAGCAGATGAAGATTTAAGTGATGATGTTATCGGTGATGATAGTGGAACATACTACTATTTGAAAATGACAGATACAAGTGGAGTAACATCATTAGCAGACCAAACATTACCAGGTAAAGGATTCTTAGGAGTATCATACTTTGATTACACCTATACGGATAAAAATGGATATTACAATATTCAATTACCACGAAACAATACTTATCGTGTATCGTTCTGGCCACCAGACGCAAATGATGATATTGGTCAACATACACAATTAGAATTAGATAGAGGAGCGATTACAAACATCAATGACGCAATCGCAGGATTTAATTTTCAATCAAACAAATTTACAAACTCAGATGATATCAAAGTAGATTCACCAAGTGCTTACTTAATTGGTGATGTAGACGGAGATGACTTGTTTCAATTAAATGATGCTTACTTTATATGGGCATACACAAGTGGAGTATTTTCAACATCATATACTCACATCAATGGAAACACTTATCAACAATGGTCAAGTATTGACAATTTAAAAGCAAACGGAAATGCAGAAACTCTTAATTATTATCAAGCACTTAGAGGGGGTGACACTAAACAAAGAAGAGAGTTCACGGCATTTTGGGACGACGACTTAGACCAAGAAACAGATGTTTTAACACAAGACGCAGGTGGAGTTATTTGGTTAAATCCAATGATGGATGATGTCCAAACAGGTAATGATACTTTACAAGTAGTTGTGTTGGGTGGAACATCAACATTTGATGACCCAGATGTAACAACAGACGGGGATGTAAATCCAGATTACACCACAGATGATATAGCACTTTACTTTACAGGTGATATGAATTTATCAGGAACAAGAGTATTAGAAACATCTCAAGGTGCAGACGGATACCAAGACGCTTACACAGGAACAACTTATTATCGTTGGTCAACACACACGGTTCAAAATGGAAACGGAGATAGTTCTTGGAATCAAAATTGTGTAAATGCAACTTGTGATGACGCACCAAGTGCTTGGACATACACCAATACAAACAACACTTACGACGGAAGTAGTAGAAGTATAATCAACACACAAGGTGTTAGTTTATCATTACCAGATGACGGAAGTGTTAAAGTTCAAATGGGTAATCAAGTTGTAGTTCCATTGACAATTACACCAAGTGTAGATGAAATAACAGGACTACCAACTAAGGTATCAGGATTTGAATTTGAAGTTAGATACAAAGAAGAACAACTTCAATTCTTAGACGCTCAAACAGGACTTCTACCAGGACCTTGGATGACTTACATAAATGAAAGTGAAATTGATGATGAAGGATATAAAACAATTTCATTTGGTGGTTTAGATAATTCACCAAACAACGCACCACAAGATTACTACATTACAGAAGAAATGGTTGGATTACAATTGATATTCAATTCCAAACTAAACGAAAACAATAATCAAGAGTGGACAGAAGCAGACTTACAATTTGTAGGAAAAGCTAACGCTGGTAATCCAGCAGGTGATGACTTGTTTATGAGTAGACAAAGTGGTAAGATTAGAATATGGAATAAGTTTTGGGCATTCGGTGGTGGACAACCATCAGAAGATGAGATGACTTATGTTTATCCAAATCCATATAAAGATAGTGAACATAGTTCAATTAACTTCCAATTCTATATGGAATCAACTGGTCAAGTATCAATTAGTATTTATAACGCTAATGGTCAAAAGGTTGGAACTTTATTAGATGAAGTCGTTAATGACGGAATGCACACATACACTTTCTCAGATTTACCAGACGCTTTCGGTGAAGGATTTGGTGGATACCAAGAATTAGAATCAGGTATTTATCTATTCGTAATGGAAACAGAAAATAAAATTAAGTCTAAGAAATTTACAATAATTAAATAAGGAGTATTATGAAAAAATTATTAAGTTTATTATTATTAACAGGAACACTATTTGCACAGGCAAATAATATATTTACAATCAATCCAAGTGTTCATAGTGCCGGTATGGGTAATGTCGGTATAGCACACGCAGATGTTAGAAATGTATTTCACAATCCAGCGTTTGCAGGACTAAGAGAAACACATACTGAAATAACATATGTAGATTGGTTACCAAACCTTACTGACGATATGGGATATCAAAATCTTCAATATACATCAGACTTAGGTTGGTCAGGTGAAATATTTTACTTTAACTATGGTGAACAAACAGAAGCAGACCAAGGTGGAATTATCTTAGGTGACTTTGATTCTTCATCATTTAGAATGAGTGGTGGTTGGGGATTCCAACTCGGTGATTGGTTAATGGGTGCTAGATTAAATTTATACAATCATAGTTTTATAGAAGGAATTGAAGTTGATATGAACTATGGAGTTGACTTTGGTGTTTACAAAGAGTTCGGTGATACATCAGTTGGTATCGTATTAAAAGATTTAGGTGGTGAAACAGAAATATTAGACCAATCACTTAATTTACCTATGTCAGTAGGTATTGGTGTTGGACATAAAATTGGAAACTTCACATTAGCATCAGATGTTAAAGTATTTGAAGATTACAATTCAATCGGATTAGGTGGTGAATATTCATTAGGTATCGCAAGTTTAAAATTAGGATACTACACAGAATCAGAATTTGAAGTTGATTACATCACATTAGGTGGTAGTATTGACGCAGGTCTTGTAGACTTGTCAGTAGCATATTATTACAATACAGAAAGTTTTCATAATGAAACCTTAATGATTTCATTTGGGTTTGACTTATAATAGGAGAAAAAAAATGACAATGTTAGAAACATTAATAGAACAGGGATATATTACAGCAGCCGGTTTAGGTGTAGCTAATGAACCTTGTAGTGAAGAGTGTATTGATTCAGATGGCGCAGATAGTGGAGTATTTGAAGGCAAGTGTGGAGATATACAAGGACAATATGGTGAAGAAGGTAATTCAGTAGATGTCTTATTATATTGTGATTCAGCTAATAACGAAATAAATGAAAATCGTGGACAATTATCAAGATTGTGGTATAATTCAGAATTTTGTGATAATGAATACAATGATATACCAGAACCAAGCTTTCTTCCAGTAGACGAAGTCGTAGACGAGGAAGAGTAGTGGATGTATTAGGAATTTGGAATTCAATAGGATACATTGATGGAGTAATGTTTACTCTATGGTTAGGTATCTTATATTACGGAAAGTGCTGGATAGACAGCAAATTTAAATAGAGGAAATTAAAATGGCAAAAAAACAAGTAGACGCAGAACAATTGGTAGATAATCTACAAAACGCAAAGTTTGGATTATCAATACAAAACATAGTAGCTATCGTTACGGTATTATCATCACTCATCGCAGGTTGGTATACTTTTACAGGTAGAATAGATTCATTAGAAGAAGTGGTTCAAGGATTTGCAGAAACATCAGATATTGAATTAGTCGGACAAAAGTTAGAAGACTTTGAAAAAAGTATTGATTACTTAACTCAAAGAGTTGACGAAGGTGCAGACTTATCAGATATCAAAGGTAATATCGTAGAACTACAAGGTGAAGTGAAAAATCTTAACAGAAGTATTAGAGGTGTGAGTAAAGCAATTGAAACACACGAAGTAGATTTTCACGGTGACCCATTAGCAAAGTTTAAAAACTAATGGATTTCTTTAAAACAAAAGAAGCCAAGATAAAAATAATTCAAGCAAAATTGAAGAACAATAAATTATCTTCATTGAAAAGATTAATTCTTATGGTTCAATTAATGATTTTAGGATTCGGTAAAGAGAAGTAATGGCATTTATAATAACGGACCCGTGCGTGGGAACTTGTGATACTGCTTGTGTTCCAGTTTGTCCAGTGAATTGTATTCACGGACCAATTGACCCGATAGGAGAAGGAGCAGA
>ENA-UZXA01000432-UZXA01000432.1-metagenome-genome-assembly--contig:-Day-1-1m-contig-432_pt1 | contig 12306 bp, 9 predicted proteins | sample MGYA00260336_ERZ794896 | MGnify/ENA metagenome assembly ERZ794896
TGAACATAGACCACCGAAGGTGAACCATCAGCGTGATGCTTGGGCTTCATTCCGTGGTCGGCTGTAACAACAATGGCGGCCCCCATCGCGTCCAATTCGGTCAGGTATTTGTCAAACATTTCATAGAATGATTTGGCTTCGGCCTGATCAGGCGCATATTTGTGCTGAACGTAATCGGTTGTGGTCAAATACATCACGTCCGGCGCCCATTCTTTTAAAAGCTTTACACCAGCCGCGAAAACGAACTGGGACAATTCAGCAGAATAAACTTCAGGTTGTGCCATGCCCAGCCATTTACTGGCTTCGGCCTGACCATGTTCTTGTGCAGTCGAACTGTCTGACTTCTCTGCGGAGAAACATTTGGCACGATCCTGATCAAACTCTAGTCCAGCGCCGAGCAGAGCGCGCAGTTTGTCTTTGGCGGTGACAATCGCAATACGGGCACCTGCATCATAAAAGGATTTAAAAACAGTCTGCGCGCGTAGGAAACGCACATCGTTCATCATGACCTCTTCACCAGTCTCGGGCTCGTATAGATAGTTGCCACAGATACCATGCACGACAGGAGGACGGCCGGTCGCAATTGACAGGTTATTCGGGTTGGTGAATGACGGCACAACGGAGTGTGCTAGGCGGTCTGTGCCTTCTGCACGCATGCGCTTGAGCGTCGGCATCAAGCCGTCTGCAATGGCTTTGTCCAGATATTCTGGCTCACATCCATCAAGACAGATCGCTATCGCGCAAACTTTGGGTGCGGGATAGGCGCGCCCGTTAGCGACAACAGGGGTTTGAATGGTCATCAGGTATTTCCTTTGTTTGAGTCAAGCGGCAAGCTTGGCTCGTTCTTCGAGTGCTATTGCCGGAGGTGCAGCATTGGTAATATTCATTTCTTCCAGCGTTTCTTTAGCAGCAGCTACAACCTGCTGCATTACGTGCTCATCCATTTGACCGATGCAACCGACGCGAAAACTGTCCACGATGGTCAGCTTTCCTGGGTAGATGATAAATCCCTTTTTTTTCATAGAATGGTAAAAGGTATCAAAGACAAAGTTTTTGTCCGCAGGACAAAAGAATGTCACGATGATCGGCGATAGCCAACGATCCTTGAGCAATGTTTCAAAACCCAACTCGCGCATTCCAGCAATCAAGACATCCCGGTTTTTCGTGTAACGGTCACCACGACTGGCAACTCCACCTTCGGCCTCATGTGCGCGTAAAGCTTCGAGGAAGGCGGCGACTACATGCGTGGGTGGCGTGAACCGCCACTGTCCCGTTTTGTTCATGTGTGACCATTGTGCGTGAACATCTAGGCTTAGCGAATGGCTGTTTCCTTTGGCTGCCTTCAGTTCGCTTTTTCGGGCAATAATAAAACCAAAGCCAGGCACGCCCTCAATGCACTTGTTGGCTGATGAAACTATTGCCTCATAACGAATGTCTGATGCCTTAAGTTCAATCGCTCCAAAGGCAGACATTGAGTCGATCAGAAGCTTGCGGCCTGCGGCGTATGTTACCTCGGAAATTTCCTCAACAGGATTGAGAATGCCAGAACTGGTTTCGCAGTGGACTGCAACAACATGTGTGATCTCAGGATCATCAGCCAAAATTCCGGCAATTTCTTTCCCGCGGGGCGGCAGATAGTCCCCTTTGTCCAGCACAATATGGTCTCGACCGAGATACCGCAATGTCTGTGCTGAACGAAGACCATAGGCTCCGTTTGCAAGTACCAAGGCCTTTCCTTCGCGAGGAATGAAAGAAGCTAGCATGGCTTCAACTGAAAAAGATCCGCTGCCCTGCATAGGCACGCAATCAAACGCGCTTTTTCCGCCTCCAAGCAAATCCAACAGACGCGTTCGCATCTCATAGGTCATGCTGCGAAAGTCATCATCCCAGCTGCCCCAATCCCGTAACATCGCTTCTTTAACTGCATATGACGTTGTAAGCGGACCTGGAGTTAGTAGGTATGGTTCACCCAGCCTGGGGGTTTCTAATTTGATGTCTGGCAAAGGCATCTGCTGTCTCCGGAAATGACGGTATCACGGCACCATTGCAGAAATTTCTTCCATATGTGAAATTGTTATTATCAATCAATAAATAGGTTCAGCCTATACTTGTGTTCAGAGAAATCAAATGCGTCACAGCCAGCTAAGAGCCTTTCACTATGTAGCCCATTTGGGAGGGTTTTCACGCGCCGCAGAATTTCTGCTTTTGTCACAACCTGCAATCTCAGAACAAGTGGGAAAACTGGAACAGGAACATGATGTTTTATTGTTCCGGCGAGAACGAAAACGCGTACTTCTTACCCCGGAAGGCGAGCAATTGTTTCAATTTACCAAGCAGTATTTTGAATTGGAACAGCAGATGGATGAGTATCTTTCTTCAAAAAGTGCGGTTGTAGACGGTGAACTCCGCATAATTGCTGACTCGGCGCATCACATCACGTTTGTTTTAGGGAAGTTCCGCAAAAAGTATCCGAACGTTTCAGTTATGCTCCGCACTGGCAATACAGAAGAAATTTTGGGAGATTTGCGTGCTTATAATGCTGAGATTGGAGTTGTTGGAAGTTTAACGCCTGGCTCCGATATGGCAACATTAAATCTGGGATCCACAAAAATTACGGCCTTTGCCGCGCGAGATACCAAGTTGGCTTCCAAAAGAAAGCTCACGTTCCAGGAACTATCAAGGTATCCTTTGGTTTTTCGCGAAAGTGGCTCAAAAACCCGGCAGAAGCTGGAGGATGAGGCCAAAAAACACGGTGTTATTCTGAAGCCGGCAATCATTGCAGAAGGCCGTGAAGCAGTCAGAGAGGTTGTTGCTTCTGGAGCCGGTATCGGGTTCGTCTCATTGGCTGAATATGTCCGGGATGACCGGTTTATAACAATTGAGCTTTTGGATGCTGACATACAGATGAGCGAAACTATGGTGCATTTGACTCAGCGTCGGGATGTACGGGCTATTTGCGCTTTCATGGCCGTTGCTAAAAAAATTCAATCTGAAAAAGAAAATACCACCGCGATCTGATCGCGATAAAACAGGTTTAACTGTATTTAATATTACCGTGTGCGCCACGCCTGAGTGCGAGCAAGGATCCCCTTAGATGCAATCAGGTGGATTATCCGCGCCACAGCGTTGGTGTAAAAGATCATCATTCCCATAGCTGCGGCCGGTGCAATATCGCCTGCGTCATCCATGTTAAGCACGGCAATCGATGCCAAGGACGTTTTGGGAGAGTACAAAAATACCACTGCGGAAACTGTCGTCATTGCGTTCACGAACAAGTAAATTGAAATGTCGAGAACTGCTGGCAAGCAAACCGGTACAGTGACCCTACTAAACAATTTGAGAGTTGGTTGCTTCAGCGAAGCTGACACGGACTCAAATTCGCGATCCATTTGTTTTAATGCAGTCACCGCCGTCAGGTGTGACACTGTATAAAAGTGCGTGACAGAGCAAATCACCAAAATGGCCATTGTGCCGTAGATGCCATGAAAAGGGTTTGAAGGATTGTTGAAGAAGAAGATATAGGCAAGACCCAATACCATACCCGGAATGGCCATTGGTAGCATCGCAATCATCTGAAAAGCTGCTCGACCAACCAAAAATCCATTGGATTTTTCAACCAAATAGGCGCCGAAGAATACTATCGCCGTTCCCGCAACCGCGGTAAAAAGTCCAAGTTTGATCGAGTTGAAGTAGGCACTCCAACCGCCACCGTCCATCTTGTCGAATTGATAGTTGTTCAAACTCAGGCTCAGATCATAAGGCCAGAACTTTATTAGGGCCGCAAACTGACAAACACCAAGCATTCCCACTATAAACAGTCCAATTGCGCCACAATAAATAAGGAAAAAGCTATCGGTTTTTCGATTAGGTTTGGGTTCGTATGGTACAGACCGCGCTGTAAGAGATGAAATCTGTTTGGACTGTACCAGGCGGTCAATTCCAAAGGCAAAGAATGCCGGAATGATAAGGATTACCGAGACGACAGCACCCATTTCAAAGTTCTGTTGGCCAATCACCTGTTTGTAAATATCAACAGCAAGTACATTGAATTGACCTCCGATCACTTTTGGCAGGCCAAAATCGGTAATGACCAGGTTGAAGACTACAAAAGCGGCAGAAATCAATCCATATCGTGCACCTGGAATAGTGACGGTCCAGAACGTGCGCCAAGGCGAGGTGCGCAAACTTGCGGCGGCCTCGTAAAGGCGCCCGTCTGAAATAGCCAGAGCGGTTGAGATAATGAGAAAGGCGTGAGGAAAAGTAAAGAAAACTGATCCAATTACGATACCAATCGGCCCGTATATACTAGCCCCGAAAAGAAGCTCCTTGAGCATCCCCTGATTGCCAAACAGGTACACAAGGGCAATTCCTGGCAGCAACGAGGGCACAAGGATTGGAGCCATGGCAACCAGCCGAAAAATACCTTTAAACCTCATGCAGCTTCGGTTAAGGGCATAAGCAAACCAAAACGCCAATGACACGGTCACGAGGGTGCTCAGAAGCGAGATCCAAAGGGAATTTTTGATTGAATTAAACAAAGCTGGCGTCGAAAAGTAGTTGACGAAGTTGTCTAATCCTGTGGCCTGCACAGGTCGCAACTGGACACGTCTGAATGTGTTTGAGTCCAGTTCAACCCAGGTGGTGGAGTCATGCAAAGTGGAACCGACGAGGAAGCGTCCTTCCTCACTTGTATTCCGAACCCGATACAAGACAGGGCTGCGAAAACTAAACGCCGGGAAGAATTTTGTGACCGGCAAACGCCCGTCTGCTCCAGTATTCAAATCCGTATGATCATAAACGCCAGTTTTTAAATTCAGATCAGAGCCTGTGAGTGAAGTGCCATCAAATCCTCCGTCTTCATCACTGATCTGAAACTCATACTGTGACAACTGAATTTGGTAAGTCGAAAACGATTTGGAAAGCATTGTGTAAAGCGGTAACGCCAGTGTTACGATCAGGTACATGGCAATCACGGCCATACCGCCCCGCATCATCATATCATCGCGGCTTAGCTTGCCTTTGACGTGCGGACCTGTTGGTAATTTGGAAGCTTGTGTCGTAGAAGCGGACATCAGCCTACCTCCGGGCGCTCAAATGCCATAAGGCGATCGCTGGGTAGTTCAATGACCATGTTTTTGCCTTCGCCGAGGTCCAGTCGCCGGACCGCGTTAATTGAAAAATCTGCGATTAGTTCGGACTCGCCAAACCTGTCATTTTGCATACGGCACCGCCAGAATGATCCTAAGAATTCCATCTCGCGAAGAAGAACATCTATACAGTTTCTGTTTTCAACGCCAGGATCATAACCATCCTCGTGCGGGATTACATCTTCTGGGCGAATTGCGGCCACGACCGGTTTGCCATCACTAAAACTGTGATCGCGGCACGCAAATGTTTTCTCTCCAATACTGAGACGTCCATCTTTGGCCACTGTGGAAAACACTTGGTTCATCTCACCAATAAAATCGGCAACAAAAAGATTTTTTGGTTCCCGATAAATTACTGTGGGGGATCCGACCTGTTCAATCACACCGTGGTTCATCACCACAATTTTGTCGGCCATTGTTAGCGCTTCTTCCTGGTCATGTGTCACCATGACGGTGGTCACGCCTAACTTGCGTTGCAGCTCTTTAATTTCGTGTCGCAAGTGTACACGTACTTTTGCATCCAGCGCTGAAAGAGGCTCATCCAATAACAGTAGTCCGGGTTTTGTTGCGATTGCACGGGCCAAAGCGATACGTTGCTGCTGGCCACCTGATAGCTGTGCGGGATATTTCTTGCCTTGGTCAGGCAAACCAACCAGTTTCAGCAACTCACTTACACGGTCATTGATTTCTGCCTTGGAACGCCCCGCATTTTCCAGCCCAAAGGCAATGTTTCTCTCAATCGTTAGATTTGGGAACAACGCGTAAGATTGAAAAACGATACCAAAATCACGCTCTGAAGGTGGTAAATTGGAGACATCTTTCCCATCCTGAATAACGCTTCCTTTTGTTTGCAGGTCAAGCCCTGCAATTGCACGAAGCAAAGTGGTTTTGCCGCAGCCTGACGGGCCAAGGAAACAGATGAATTCACCTTCATCGATATCCAACGTGATGTCTTTTAGAGCAAGGAAGTCACCGAAGGCCTTCCACAAGTTTTCAATACTCAAATAAAGTTTGCCGGAGGCGTTTGATAGCGTCACAAATTTGGTCCTTACATCATCGCTTGGCGCGGACGCCAAAAAGTTCCGGCGTCCACCAGAAAGAGTTCGTGTGTTTTGGTGGGGGGTATCGAAAAGGTACGGGGAGCATAGACTGCTCCCCGCAGGGGATATTATTTAGGATCAGACTTGCCATCGTAGCGGCTCTGCCACTCTTTGAGAATAGCGGCACGATTGTTTGCGGCAAATTCGAAGTCATTATCAATCATCGCATCCAGCAGGCCTTCTGGGAAGTGCTTAACTGGTTTGGCGATACCTGGATATGCAACAACTGCATAACCTGAGTTGTACATTTCGTTCGCACCTTTGGTGACGGTGAAATCAACTAGAGCCTGAGCGGCTTCGATATTTGCTGTGCCAGCGACAATTGCGGTAGCTTCCATATCCCAGCCTACACCTTCGGATGGAACGATAATTTCCAGAGGCGCTCCGGCTGCTTTTGACTTTGCACCCCGGAAAGCAAAGGAGATACCAATTGGAATTTCGCCAGCGGCTGCCAGTTTACATGGCTTCGAACCAGAGTGGGTGTAGCGCGCAATGTTCTCATGCAAGGCATCCATATAGTTCCAGCCACCGTCTTCACCAAAGATTTGTAACCAGCTCGATACATCGAGGAAACCAGTGCCCGAGGAGTTCGGATTAGGCATAATCAGATGACCAGCATATTGCGGATCAGTAAGGTCTTTCCAAGATTTCGGTGGAGTGAGGCCAGCTTTTTCTGCCTCGACTGTGTTGTAGCAGACTGAGGCTACCCAGGCGTCCATGCCAACCCACGCAGGCGGGTTGTCACCATCAACAAATTTTGGGTCGAGCTTTTCCACTCCAGCCGGGGCATACGCTTCTAGCATCCCCTCAGATTTCAGGAGTAAAAGCGAAGTCGCGGCTAGCCCCCAAACAACATCCGCTTGCGGATTGTCGCGCTCGGCCAAAAGTTTTGCAGTTATGATGCCAGTAGAATCGCGCACCCAGTTGATTTTGATGTCCGGATTACTTTCGTTAAAGGTCTCCGCGTAACGCGCCAGATCTTCTGCCTCAACGGCAGTATAAACTGTCAGTTCCGTTTCTGCAGATGCCGTGGTAGCCATTAAGGCGGCTACTACGGCCGAGATTAGCCTTTGAGTTTTGACCATTGAATTTGCTCCTCTGTTGGTTTCAGTTTTTTTTTGAATTCAATTTTTTATTGAAAACAAGATTGATCTGGCCACTTTGCCAGAATGATTTAACAAGAAAAATCGATAATTCCTACCATTATATAAGCCCACCCTATGACAATTGAGCCGTCGTCGAAAAAGAGTTTTCTCGAATTTCATGAATTAGCGTCCCTTAACGCTAGGTTCTCAATGAGACGCGTTTCCAGGAGTTGGCCGTTTCGGTAGAGTATTGGATATGCAATCGCAGAAATATGGCTGTTTATGTCTCTCAGCGCACGCAATGTCTTCAGGTGCACATCACTGGTTTCAAAGCTCTCGGCTCGTCCGTCTTGAAGGCGGGCGAGGTGGCGCTTGCGGCTTTTGCGTTCGGCTCGTTTAAATTCTGCCTTTTCGACAACAAGCAACCTAGCGCTTTCAAGATCGTCTGAAATCAGCACATTGCTAGCAAACTGAAGATTGGCGCGAACACCTTCATGCATCTTTAACAACTCGTTCCAACCTTCGTCAGAAAACTTCATACGTCCGTCACGCATCTCCCTCGCTGCAGACGTTATTTCCTTTGAAATGACGTCCCCTGCGGTTTCGAGGCGGATGGCATAGTCCATCAGACCACGCACTGATTTGTTGTCCTGCTTGCGATATGTGTCAGGTGGAATTTTAGCTACGTAAGACCTGAAGCCGGAAAGGGTTGAGTTTATGACCTTGTCCTGATCTGAAGCTGATTGAAACAACTCGTCGGCACCGTTTTCGTACATATCTGGAATCAGCCGGAACATTGCTTCGACCATATCGATCATTCGTAACAGCTCTCTTTTTAGGCTGGCTATTGCTTGCGACGGAGAGTCCAAAGCTGCTGGATCAAGCGCGCTGGCAACTTGTGAATTCAGCTCTTCCGCACGTGCCCCCTGCAAATCAGGCATGAATAGCTCGAATGAACTCTGCAAAACCCTGCAAAACGGCAGGGCCAGCAAAAGTAATGAAAGGTTAAAACCGATATGTGCATAGATCAGTGACTGGCCCGCTTTTGAAAAAAGAAGGATCGATGGGTCAAAAGCAATGTGGATCACCATCAATACAATGATGGCCCAGCTTCCACGCAAAATCAGGTTTGCAACTGGTATTCGTCGACCGCGTGTGTTCACGTCGCGCGTCAGCCAAATGGGTATAAACGCGCTTCCCATGTTTGCCCCCAACGCAAGGGATAATGCCGCAGCAAATGGAATAGCTCCGATTTGAACAAGTGTGACACACATCAAAATGGCTGCAACACTGGAATGCATCACAAAGGCCAGAGCCGCTCCAACCAAAAAGGCAGTAAGAAAGTCCCGGGCCAGATAGTCCGCCACAGCTGGTAAAAAGGCACTATCCCGAATTGGCGCTATGGCTTCTCGCAAAAATTGAAGTGAAATCAATATAAGAGCAATTCCCATCAAGACTCGCCCGAGTTGTCGGCTTTTCTTGTTTTCCACCTTGACAAACAGCCAACCGCCAGTGGCCAGCAACAAAGGTACGAGCCAGTCCATTTTGAAAGACAGAATTTGGATAATCAGTGCGGACCCGAGATCGCCACCAAGGATAATCGCTAGCCCAGTAGGAAACGAGAGAAATCCATTGGCAGCAAAACCGGCTGTCAGCAATGCAACCGCTGCCGAACTCTGCAAAACGATTGCCAGCATTAAACCGGACGAACTAGCACCCAACATACTTTGGTTTTGTGTCAGAAGTCGTTGAAAAGATGCGCCATAGCTGCGTTCAATACCTGTGCGTACCATGCGTACAGCAAACAACAACAGCATTGTCGCACCGGCCAAACTGACTAAGAAGCTTATGATTACCATCTTAGTTTCTCAGCTCTTTTAAAACTCGGGAGTGCAATTCTATGGTGGCGGCGGAAACAATAGCCGTGCCGCCGGAAGCCATCGTCAAAGAGTTGCCCCGCCAGTCTGTAACGACCCCGCCGGCAGCTTCGACAACGGGAACAATTGGCAAATAGTCATAAGGCTGCAAATCATAGTCGATAACAATATCTACGTGCCCCATTGCGAGCAAAGCGTGGGGATAACAGTCATAAGCGAACCTGCGGGTTTGGCCAATTTTTGTGAGGCTTGCAAGCACAGCCGGCTGCTCTGACAACAGTTTTTCGCCTTCATTTATATAAAGTATTGCCTGATCTAAAGATGTTTGGTTCGACGTGAAAATTTGTTTCCCGTTAAAAGTAGTTCCCACATCTTTGCAACCAATGATTGTTTCGCTCAGCTTTGGCATACCCACCACACCTATTTCTGGAACACCGTTGAGTAATCGAGCCAAAAGAAACCCGAACAGCGGATGCCCAGACAAAAATGACCGCGTGCCATCGATAGGATCGATACACCAAATGTGCCCGTCATCACCCCTGACTTCATCCGTCAAACCAAATTCTTCACCCAATATGCGGTCGTCAGGAAAGTGTTTTTCTAGATATGATCTTATGCGCATTTCGACCGCTTTGTCGGCCTGCGTAACCGGACTCTCATCTTCTTTGAATTCTACTTCGAGCGATCTACGATGATATTCAAGCGCCACGACACCGGCAAGTTCTACAATATGATTTAAATGTGCTACCAGCGTACTGTTTCTCTTTAGCATTGCGCGTCCCGTTTTTTTGCAAGCTGAACTTTGACACCCCATCCATTGAGTGCTGAAGACAGTTTTGATCGCGGTTTCTTGTCGACAAAAAGTGTGGAAACTATGCTTGGTGAAAAGCCCAAATGGGGTGCTTTTGTTTCAAACTTGTGGTGTGTCATTGCAACGTACTTGATCTCTGCACATTCGCTTACAACTGATGCAAGGCTGGCCTCCGCAGGATTGAGATACAAAAAACCACTTTTTGTATTTAACGCGTCAGCGCTGAGCACTGCCACATCAAAACAATAGCGACGCGCCTGTCGTTCACAAACGTTGCCAAATGCGCCCAATTCGTCGGGTTGCATCTCGCCACCAAGAAGGAAGACACGACAGTTATTGTGACCGACAAGCGATTGCGCAACCCGAGTTGAATTAGTCACAATCGAAAGATTGCTTTTGAGCCTCAGCTCTTCTGCAACAAACGCGGTGGTGCTTCCAACATCCAGAAATAGGGTCATGCCATCATGAATTGATTGCGACAACTCGTGTGCAACAAATCGTTTTTCCTCTGGGTTCTCTGCGATTCTCCGAAAAAAACTTGGATCACTTTGGGTCCCGACGAGGAATACGCCCCCGTGAACACGGGCAACGGCTCCAGATTTTGAAAGTGATTTGATAGAGCGCCGAATTGTCTCCTCAGAAACTCCAAGAACACTTGACAGCTGTGTGTTCTTGGCAAATCCACCTAGCCGGCGAACCGCATCAAGAAGCTCTACCTCTCTGTGAGAATGCATTGTATCCACAGTCATTCAATCTCCATTTGTGTGGAAAATTGCCCGTTAATAAATTAATTTGTGGGAAAATGACCGATATTTAATCGACATACAATGCATATCCCACATTATTCGCTGGGTGGGGTTGCAGCTAGATCGAAGCAATAAAAAACAATGACCGCGATTTTGTGGATGTATTTGGGAAGGCGACGACGTTTATAAGTGTCGTCATTAAGGCATGGGCTCGTCTCAATCAGCGACGTAAATTTTAAGATGGTCTAACACCTGACGGAAGGCGTCGGGTGGTTCTACATTGGTAACAAGAGTATCGCCCTTTTTGAGGTCCGGCTGCCGTAGTGCTGGTTTTCTGGCTTGTGGTTGAAACTTGGAGGCGTCCACAGCCATGATTGAACGAGATGAGCTATGCATCATGGCAAACGCCATGTCCACTTCGCATTGCTCATGTACCAAAAACCCTTTTTCAGGATGGGCCATGGACGCTGAGAGAACGCAATAATCCACTTGGGCGCGCTCGACTACTCGAAAGGCAGAGCGGTCGAAAGACGCACCGTCATGATCGCGCAGCTGGGTGCCAGCCATCGATACGTTGTTTCCCGGGATCATCGCAAGAGTGCTGGCGACAAACGCAGAGTTGGTGACAACGGTCAGTTTACGGCGCGCGCGCAGCATCTGCGCGATGAAGGCTGAAGTTGACCCAGTGTCAATGGTCAGACTGTCTCCATCCTGCACAATTTCGACTACCGCATTTGCAATGGCGACCTTCGCCTCGCGATTGAGGCTCATGCGAGACAGGAAGGGCGGATCAAGCGCCGACTTGTTTGATACAAGCGCGCCATGGACCTTCCTGAGAGCCCCACGTTCAGCCAATGGACGGGTGACGCGGCGGATGGTTTGATCGGACACACCCATGATTTGTGATAATTCCTGAATGCTTATTGTACCCATCATATCGACCCGGCGAAGGATCTCTTCACTGTATTTTGAGGTTGGCGTAGTCATGGACGTAACAACTCCAGTAATTCGGCGTAAAATTTCCGTTTTTTGGTTTCAAGCGCAAGGCCGTTGAAGGTGAGTGACAGCCGCTGGCCTTGCCCAACTGATATCACTCCACCAATCGCTTCAATTACTGCTGACGGCGATACGTGATCGTTTTGTTGGAGCTCTAAGTCAATAACAGCAACCATGTGCTTGTTTGCGACAAGCGCATTACAATGCCTATTTCCTCCAATTTTACGCATTTTTCTAGCCGACACGAAGATAAAAAATTGTGCGTATTCGCAAATCGTAATCTTGCTTGAACCGTTCAAAAATGGGTGCGCTATGATTAACTCACTGCAGGGGGGTGCGAAAAAAGCTGGACTTGTCATCTTTGTATCCAGACTGCGTGCTCTTTCGCAGTGTTGATTTTCCTTTATTACGTTGACCAATCCCAACTCAAACGGGTAATTCAATACGGTACTGGTTAGCATAACAACTATCGACCAACCGTCGATAAACAAATAAATGCTGTTGATCGGATCAACGCTCAATATGTCGTCTAGATTGCCAAACT
>ENA-UZXA01001581-UZXA01001581.1-metagenome-genome-assembly--contig:-Day-1-1m-contig-1581_pt1 | contig 12305 bp, 10 predicted proteins | sample MGYA00260336_ERZ794896 | MGnify/ENA metagenome assembly ERZ794896
CTTTTTATGTCAATATATTTACGATGTTTATCAGTGTTTTAGACTTATTCAAAGTTGGTATTGGGCCTTCTAGTTCCCACACCATGGGGCCCATGGTTGCCGCCAACGCATTTCTATCTGAGGTGCGTCATTTTATTGACTCAAATCCTAACACTGATGACTATCATGTTAGGTGCACTTTAAAAGACTCCCTAGCCTATACAGGAGTAGGACATGCCACAGATAAAGCTGTTACTCTTGGCCTTCATGGCTACCTCCCCAACACCATAATAAATGAGAATATGGATGAGGTAATTGATCACACCTGGAACTCAAAAACAATAGATCTTAGTGATTCCAAAAAAGCAACTTTCTTTTCAGAAGAAGATATTATTTTTGATACTCGAAACTCATTAAAACAACATCCAAATGGTATTGTTTTTGAACTTTTAAATAAAGCTGATGGATTACTACTTTCAAGCACCTATTTTTCAATAGGTGGTGGTTTTATATCTACATTAGCTGAAATAGATAACGTAAAGGCACCAATTGCTGCAGAGCCAAGCTCAGCCTATCCATACCCATTTGACAACTCAGATCAAATGCTTGAAATGTCAAAAAAGAATAATAAAACAATTTGGGAAATGAAGCTAGCCAACGAGTTAGAAAATCTTCCAGAAGAAGTACTTAACTTGGAGCTAGATAAAATTTGGAATGCAATGAAAAATTGTATTGAAAGAGGCTTAAATACTGAAGGTATTTTACCGGGTGGATTGAATACAAAAAGACGTGCAAAACAACTACATGAAAGCCTCCAAAAAGACAAAGAAAATGCAGGCTCAAGTGACTGGCTTTGCGCTTACGCTATGGCAGTCAATGAAGAAAATGCTGCTGGACACATGGTAGTTACAGCACCTACTAATGGTGCAGCAGGGGTTGTTCCAGCAACACTCTACTATTTCTATAAACACAAGGCCGCTACGCAAGACCAAATTAAACAATTCCTATTATCAGCCTCTGCTATCGGAGGTTTAATTAAACATAACAGCTCAATTTCTGGAGCCGAAGTTGGCTGTCAAGGAGAGGTGGGCTCAGCATCCTCAATGGCTGCTGCAGGCTTGTGTGCTGCAAGAGGTGGAACAAGTGAACAAATTGAAAATGCTGCTGAGATGGCGCTTGAGCATCATATTGGAATGACTTGTGACCCAGTAAAAGGCCTGGTTCAGGTTCCATGTATTGAAAGAAATGGCTTTGGAGCAGTTAAGGCATACACTGCAAGCTCCCTCTCACTCAGAGAGAGTGGGGAACATTTAATATCACTAGATCAATGCATCGCCGCCATGAAGAGGACTGGTCTTGATATGTCTACTAAGTATAAAGAGACTTCACTTGGAGGTTTGGCAGTTAGTTTTATTGAATGCTAAATTAGTCAGTATCAACTAAACCAGCGCCTGCACCTGAAGCTCTAGATTCAGCGCTAGATTTAACCAAACAACGAGAAAAATATTCATAGATTTCGGGCCATTTATCACCGACATTAACACCGTTGTTAAGAGTTTTAAGCCTTTCATCAGCAATATTAAATGTCTTTAATTTACCATTTTTTATAGTAGCTTTATTGGTACCGTCCAAAGCTGAAATTTGGATATCAGCATAGCTACTTTGCTCAATTGGAACGTCTGATGAAGCAATAATTTCCCATTTGGTGTCATCGTTTAGATTAACCTGATACTGATTATTACTCTTGTCTGACCATGACACCTTAATACCAATGCATTGGTTAGCACCTAGGGCTGAAACAACCAATAATGGGCAGTCAACATTAGTAACTTTCAAACCCCCATTGAGACCATTAAATTCAAGCCAATCTACGCAGCTTACTGAAGCCTCAATAGCTGATAGAATTCTATCTTCAGGACAAAAAAGGCGGCTCCCATCACTACTCTTTTCAAACTGAATAGAGAGGCTGCTTTTTTGACTATCTAAATTATCAAGTGCTAGAAGGCTACACTCTGAAGGATCAAAACCGTTTTGTGCAATCCAGATATTGCTTCTGGCAAAGTCCTCTGAAACCCCTATAGGCGCCTTAACTCCAAACCCAGCGCGAGTAAAATAAAAAAGAACCTCGTTTAAGGAAATCGTTAAACCGCTTTTTGACATGTGCAATTAATGCAAGGGTATGACTGAGAGCGCCCTGCAATTGGAAATGCCCAACAGTCGTGGTTTGACTTTTGAATTTGGTCTGGCAATGGAGCGCCCTGATACATTGAAATTCGAGTCCAAAGGTCTGATTTAGGATCAAATTTTGAAGCACCAAAAAATGCCAATTTAAATCGCAATAAATCTAATGGCTTCATAGATTCACTGAGTAAATTATCTTGCACTTCAGAGTAAGGTCTTTCAAAAGTATTCTGAATCCGACGAATAATATGCCTAAATTGAGGGTGTATCATTGCAAATTCTCCAATAGGCATATCTTCATCAATGCCTTGAAGAACTTCATTTAAATCATGAACATCACGCCCAATTGCTAGTGGCATTTCTTGATCAACTCCATCATCGACCCCTTTGGATCCAAACCTTGGCTCTAATTTATCTTCAGAGTAGTACCAAAAATGATGTTGGGATTCCTCTAAAGAAAAGTCAATAGTTGTCGCCCAATTATAAGCATCGGCAACAACCCCTTTCAAATGAGATAAAGTCATATCGGCTTTGAATTTAGGAATCATCGTTGTAGACATTGTTTCTGCTAGGTCATCCACAAGTGTGCCATGAGGCTCAATGATTAAAGAGACAATCATTTCTTGGCATTCCAAAGAAAAATTATCCTCAACATACTGATAAATTCCATTCCATGGATATGGTCTACATATGTTTGATTCGTCCTCGCACCACATTCTAAGTGCTTGAATTTCGTCAGTCAGACGAGAAATTCTTGCCGACTGAACTTCATCAGCAACATTCCATTCATCAACATGCTGGCTTACCTGAAGCAACGACTTCAAGAACACTTCAAGGCTTCCTGGAAGAGCTGTTTCGATAGACCTTACCCTTGCCAAAGCAGTTTCTTTTGCAACAACCCAATTATGAATGAGGGTTGGGTGCTTTAATAAAAAAGGTGCCATACCAAGGCCCGTTGAATTTCCTACTCCAATAAATCGACGCGTTTTTTGGTCCAACTGAACTGCTTGTTCACCGCCCCTCTCTTTTGCAAGTTCTTCTACCATGTCAATCGTAAACCATCTGATTAAATACACTGCCAATAACTCAATTTGAAATGGGGGCTTACACTCTTCTCGATCAGCAATCTTAGCCCTATCCGCACACCCAAACTTACCACTACCGTATACAGCAGTAGTTCTCATTAAATAACCCACAGAAGATATCAATTCAAGATCAGGCTGTACGCCAGTTGCTAATGAACTGATGATATTTTCAAATACTCTAAGGCTTTTATTTGCTCTAGCTAAAACAAGCTCACTTGGTCTGTAACGACCACCCTCTTGAAGTGGTGTATTGTTCGCTAAATAATCAATGTCCTCTTGAGCTGGGACCCCGTCAAACAAACTAAACGTCGCATCCCACACCTCTGCAATAACGCGATCCGTTCTCATGTCAGCTGGTATCTCTTGAGTGAATGCGATCAATGAGTATGTTCTATGAGGGGTGATGGCTGAATAAACACTGACTCCATATCCATCTTTATCAACGTTGCGTAGCGTTCTTTCAAACTTCCAGTTCTCTTTAGACATGCGCCTAATCAGAGTACGCATAAAACTCAATCGTGTAGGAAAAGAAGAGCCCATTCTATCAAGACGCATAACCTTTTCAGGCGATCTCATAAAATCAGATTCTTTATCTACTAATACAGCTTCACTAGACATATTAAATATTATAAAGATTCAAATGAGGCTTCGAAAAAATTTAACCAGTTTTTACCCATGACTAAATCAACATCATCATTAGAAAATCCTACAGACATTAATCCTGTAGCAATATTCACAAAATCACGATTGTCTCGAAACCACTCAGGTTGATCTGGAAATCCTGCAAAACTGGCAGAACCTTCACCAAAATCACGGTCATTGGTCCAAGTTCCATTGCGCATCCACTCTACAACGCTATCAGGTTGATTTTGACATAGGTCTGTACCAATACCAATATTATTAACGCCCATAATTTCAGCAGTATCTGCAATCATATTACAAAAACTTTCTACTGTGCAATCTGAACCATCCTTAAGGTGGTGGGGGTAGACAGAAAAACCAAGCATACTATTACTCTCTCCAAGCGCCTTAAGAACTTCGTTTGACTTATTCCTTAGTGCAGGATGCCAGAATGTTGGGTTTGCATGAGTTATTGCAATAGGGCGCTCTGATATTTCTATGGCTTCCAATGTAGATCTCTCTGATGAGTGACTCATATCGACCACTAGTCCAACCCTATTCATTTCTTTAATGACCTGCTTACCCATTCTCGTAATTCCAGGGTCATTCTCTTCATAACAACCAGTTCCTAAAAGACTTTGATTGTTGTAGGTTAACTGCATAAACCTTGCACCCAGCTGATGACACACTTCAACAAGGCCAATATTATCTTCAATAGGGGAACAATTTTGATAACCAAAAAAGATTGCTGTTCTTCCTTCTTTTTGAGCTCTTCTCACATCGGCTGCAGTTCGACCAAGAAAAATTAAATTGGGGTAATCCTCAAAACGACGGTTCCAGTCAATAACATTTTGAACCATCTCTTGAAAGTCTTCGTGATAACAAATTGTAACGTGAACAGCACTCAGACCGCCTTGGTTAATTTGCTTAAATATCTCCTCACTCCAATTATTGTATTGAAGCGCATCAATAAATAGTGAAGGGTGGGCCATTATGGATTTCCGCTAGAAATATAAGAAGTCTTGACTTGAGTATAAAGCTCTTTGGCATATGTACCTTGCTCTCTAGGACCAAAACTAGAATTTTTTCTACCGCCAAATGGGACATGGTAATCCGTCCCAGCGGTTGGAAGGTTAACCATAACACAACCACTTTCTGCATTCCTTCTAAAGTGACTTGCTCTGGAGAGAGACTGGGTAATAATTCCTGAAACCAGTCCAAAATCCGTATCATTTGCAACCGATAGCGCTTCATCATAGTCAGCCACTTTAATGACACAAGCCATAGGAGCAAAAAGTTCCTCACGATTAACTCTCATTGAATTATTTCCACCAACTAACAATGCTGGCTGCATATAAAAACCAGGATTATCAAGCTCAAGCTTCTCACCTCCACATACCACTTCACAACCTTCTTCTTTTGCTAATGCCATATATTTGAGGTTGGAATCAAGTTGCTGTTGACTTGCAGCCGGACCAATTTGAGTTCCTTCTTGAAGGGCATCGCCTACCTTTAGAGCTGCAGTTGATTGGCCCATACGCTCAACAAACTCATCATGAATTGAAGCATGAACGACAAGCCTAGAAGATGCGGTACATTTTTGACCAGTACTTCCAAAAGCGCCTCCAGTAGCTGCCGCTACAGCGACATCCATATCTGCATCATCCATAACAACCAGTGGATTCTTAGAACCTAACTCTAACTGAAACTTTGTTAAATTTTTGGCAGCTGAACCTGCAATCTGACGACCTACATCATAAGACCCAGTAAAACTAATTGCCTGCACTTTCGGACTTTCAGCCAATGCCTGACCAATTGATGAACCAGAGCCCATTACTAAATTAAATAAACCCTTTGGAATGTCTTGCTTTGAGATGATTTCAGTTAATGCTACTGCACTTGCTGGTGTCAGGTTAGCAGGCTTCCAAATAACAGCATTACCAAATGCTAACGCAGGTGCAATTTTCCAACTCGCTGTTGCCGTTGGGAAGTTCCATGGTGAAATAATTGCGACCGTCCCCATCGGCTCTCTACGAACGTCAATTTCAATATTAGGCCTGACTGAATCTGCAGTATCACCGCCCTGTCTTAGCACCTCCGCTGCGTAGTAAGTAAAAAATTGACCCGCCCTATAAACTTCTCCTTTGCCCTCAGCAGCTGGCTTACCTTCCTCTCTAGAGAGCAGCTCGCCGAGTTCAGCGCTACGCGCCATCATCTCTTCGCCAATCTTCATTAATACAGCTTGACGCTGCTCTAGGCCTGTAGCAGCCCATTGTCTTTGGGCAACCTGTGCTGAATTTAGAGCATCCTCTAATTGTGAGTTGTTTGCCTGAGCAAATTCTCCAATGACATCGTTTGTATTGGATGGATTGATGTTAGAAATTGAACTTGCGCCCTTTACCCAGTCGCCCGCAATGTAGTTGTTAGATAGATTAGACATGATTTTATTTCATTTTTTAAAACTATAAATTTTACTCTTTATTATTGATTTATCAAGAATATAAGCATATAAGTAAATTTAATATTTTTCATGTTTCTATGAAAAAAAAATATTGCATTAAGCAATTAATTAATCTAGGATACTTATATTGTATTGATAGAAAAATGATATGCCAAATTCTGCTGAAAGACTTGGAAGAGCAGCTCGAAGATCTGACCGTCTCAAAGTAAAAATTGAAATGCTCCCTACTTTAAAGCGGAATATCCCACTTACAGAGCCAATGAACGAGGAGCAGATTGAAAAAATGGATGATGCTTCATTATCCATTCTAGAGGAGGTTGGCGTAGAATTTCATGATCCGATTGCACTAGAACACTGGAAAGAGGCGGGAGCTGATGTTAAGGGTGAGCGCGTTCGCTTTGATAGAGGTCTCATTCGTGAACTTATAAAATCTATTCCAGAAAGCATAACAATGCATGCCCGTGATCCTGAAAAATCACTCGAAATTGGTGGTAATAACTCTATATTTGTTCCAATGACGGGAGCACCTTTCCTCACCGACCTAGAAAATAATAGGCGCTTGCCTACGCTTGATGACCTCGCAAACTTTCATAAACTTTCACATATGTTGCCTGCTATTCATTCAAGTGCCCATCACATCGTTGAACCTATGGATCACGCAATTTCTCACAGGCATCTTAGAATAACTTATTCATCAATGAAGCATTCTGACAAAACGTTTATGGGAATGACTAGTAGCGGTAAGAATGCTGAAGACGTAATCGAAATGTGTAAGATCCTCTTCGGAGAAAAATTCATAGACACTCACCCTGTAGTCACTGGAAACATTAATGGAAACTCTCCACTCGTATGGGATCAAACGATGCTCTCAGCACTAAGAGTATTTTCAGCACATAACCAACCCGTACTTTGCTCTCCTTTTGTTCTTGGCGGTGCGAACACTCCTGCAAGCGTTGCGCCAACTGTTGCTCAGGTAAATGCCGAGGCTCTTTCTGCTCTAGCATACACACAAGTCATAAGAAAAGGATCACCAGCTATCTACGGTCACTACTTAGCTACCGTCTCTATGCAGTCTGGCGCACCTATGGCTGGAACCCCTGAAATCTCTCTCATGAATTTCATGATTGGTCAAATGGCAAGGCATTATAAGGTTCCATGGAGGAGCTCTAATACACTGGGTGGTTCAAAAGTATTCGATGCTCAAGCAGGTTATGAAAGTGCATCAACAATGATGGCTGTACTGTTATCTGGCGCAAACTATATCTGGCATTCTGCAGGATGGAATGAGGCTGGAATGCACTGCTCAATGGCGAAATTTGTGGTTGATGCTGAGCAATGTGAAATGGGATATAGAATGGCTGAAGGTGTCCGATGGGATGATTTTGAAGAAGGGCTGGCAGCCATAAGAGATGTTGGCCCCGGTGGTCATTACCTTGGTCATCAACACACTATGGATAATTTTCAAAGGGCCTTTTTTATGCCTAAGTTGTTTGACAATAACTCGATTGAACAATGGCAAGCTGATGGAAGTCAAGATACAATCCAAAGAGGCCTAGAGGGAGCCAAAAAACTACTTAAAGATTATCAAGAACCAAAACTTGATCAAGCAAAAGATGAAGAGCTTTTAGATTTCATTGCTAAAAGGGAAACAACGATTCCTAAAATGGAGGCTTTAAATCAAGAGTACTAACTTATGAATAGAAACAAATCAAATGTTGTTCTTGTGACTGGAGCCTGCGGTGGTATTGGAAAATCCATAGTAACTAAATACGCCCAGCAAGGGGAGACTCTGGCAATTGCTGATAAAAACGAAGAGCAAGCTCATAAATTGGCTCATGAAATCAATCAAAATGGTGCCCAGGCGATGGTATTTTCTGGTGACCTTTTAGATAAGAGGTATTGTGACAATCTTGCAAATGAAGTTCAAAAAAAACTAGGCAGCATCGATATACTCATCAATAATGCTGGCTTTATGAGACGTGGTGATATTACTCAGACTTCTGATGAAGATTATGAGCTATCAATGAAGATAAATGTTGAGGCCCCTTTTAGACTTATCAGAGCTGCAATTCCCTTGATGGCTAAAGCTGGAGGCGGCTCTATTGTGAATGTATCGTCATGCTGGGGAATAAACCCTGGGCCAAATCATCTTATTTACTGCACAACAAAAGCGGCGTTAGCAGCAATGACCAAATGCCTTGGCAGAGATCATGCTCATGAAAATATTCGAATCAATGCAGTATGCCCAAATGAAGTCGATACGCCAATGCTCAGGACAGGTTTTGAAATCAGAGGTTTGAATCCTGATGATGCTATTGAAAAATTAAATCTATCTGTTCCAATTGGTCATGTAGCTGAAGCAGACGAGATTGCTGATGTGGTTACTTTTTTAAGTTCAAATGAAGCTCGATATATTTGTGGATCCTTAGTGGAGGTCAATGGTGGAAAAGCGGTTTACTAATAAAATTGTTATTATTACTGGAGCCACTAAAGGGATTGGCTTATCCTGTGCACAGCGTTTTCAAGAAGAAGGGGCAACGGTTTGTGCCATTCAAAGAGGAAACTCAAAATTATTCGATTCTTTTGAGTTTGATTTAAGCAAAGAACAAGAGTGCTCCAAAAGTATTAATGAAATTATTAAAAAGTATGGTCACATTGATGTTTTAATTAACAATGCTGGGGTCATGAAAGAATCTTCGATACTAGAAACATCACTTGAAGACTGGAATCAAACATTATCGGTTAATCTCACAGCGCCTTTTCTATTAGCTAAATTTTGTATGCCTTTTCTCATCGAATCTAAAGGTTGTATAGTCAATATTGGTTCGATTGAAGGAATAGGCGCTAACCCAAATCATGCTGCATATTGTTCTAGCAAGGCTGGACTTCATGGACTAACAAGAGCCATCGCAGTTGATCATGGAAAGAATGGAGTAAGGTGTAATGCTGTTGCTCCTGGATGGATAGATACAGAGCTGAACAAAGACTTTATCAATTCAATGCCAGATTCGGAGCATTTTAGAAAAAATATTGGAAGTATCCACCCACTTAATAGAATAGGTAAAACGGAAGAAGTTGCCTCTCTAGTTTCTTGGCTTGCATCATCAGAATCAAGTTTTGTGACTGGACAGGTATATACTATTGATGGAGGAAGGATGGCAAAAATTAGCTTGCCAAATCCCTAGGAGAGCATATGAAGTTTGAAGGAATTTACACACCAGTACTGACCCCGTATGACGATAAGCATAAAATTAACTTTGATGCAATTGAGCCAATTATAGAGGACCTAATTAGTAGTGGCGTCCATGGCATAGTCGTTGCAGGAACAACTGGCGAATACTATGCTCAAGATACTAAAGAGCGCCTTCAGGTGATGAAGACTAGTAAGGACATCATCAACAATAGAGTGCCTTGTATTGTTGGCACAGGAGCAATTCGAACCGAAGACTCAGTTTTCTTTGCGGAAGAGGCGGCTAAGATAGGGGCTGATGGAATTTTAATAGCAACTCCTCCATATGCCCTTCCTACGGAAAGAGAAAATGCGCTGCATGCGCTAGCAATTGACCGGGCAGCCAACCTTCCAATTATGCTTTATAACTATCCTGGAAGGATGGGCTCAATGATGGGTGAGGAATACCTGGATAGGGTGGGCAGGTCATCTAACTTTTGTGCAATAAAAGAAAGTAGTGGAGATATTAATAGACTTCACTTATTAGCAAGAGATTATCCTCACATTCAGCTTTGCTGCGGAATGGATGATCAGGCTTTAGAGTTCTTTGCTTGGGGAGCGAGTGGCTGGGTATGTGCTGGCTCTAACTTTGCCCCTGAAGTTCATGTTGCTCTATACGAGGCGTGCAGAATTGAAGGTGACTTTGATAAGGGCAGAAGAATTATGTCAGCAATGATGCCTTTGATGAGAGTCCTAGAGCAAGGGGGGAAATTTATCCAATGTATAAAACACGGCTCAACCATGAGAGGACTCCCAGTTGGACCTCCAAGAAAGCCATTACAAAAACTTAATAAGGACGATAAACGTCAACTAGAACAAGTCATACGCGTCATGAATCAAACTGTCAATCAAATCAAACAGGAGGGTAGTTAAATGTCAGATCTTCTAACCCATGAGGAATATAGTGCAATTGCAAATTCACTTAACTTCCCGACTAATGCTTTCATCAATGGTCAATTTCAATCATCTAAATCGGGGAAAACTTTTGAAACAACTAACCCTGCTACTGGAAAAGTGATTGCTAAAGTTGCAGCATGCAATGCAGATGATGTGGATCGTGCTGTTGTCAAAGCAAGGGAAGCATTTGACCAAGGTCACTGGTCAAAACTCCACCCAAGTGAAAGAAAAAAAGTACTCATCAAATTATCTAAACTTATCAAAAGAAATTTAAACGAGTTAGCTGTTATGGAGAGTGTTGACTCAGGCAAACCAGTTCGTGATTGTGCAACGATTGATCTTCCAGAAACGATTGACTGTCTGCTCTGGCATGCTGAGGCAATTGATAAGGTATATGATCAAACTGCACCGGCTGGAGAAGACGCTTTATCGGTAATTGTTCGCGAACCAGTTGGCGTTGTTGGCTGCGTTTTGCCTTGGAACTTTCCACTTCTTATGATGGCCTGGAAAATAGCACCTGCACTGGCTACGGGAAACTCTGTTATTGTAAAGCCAGCAGAACAAACAAGTTTAACCTCGCTAAGACTCGCCGAATTAGCCATCGACGCAGGAATCCCTAGAGGTGTCCTCAATGTTATACCGGGGATGGGGCCGGATGTTGGTGAACCGATTGGCCTCCACTCTGATATCGATATGGTTTCTTTTACTGGATCGACAGAGACCGGTAGGCGCTTTCTTCGATACTCAGCAGACTCAAATCTGAAAAAAATTGTTCTTGAGTGTGGCGGAAAAAATCCGGCAATCGTTTTGGATGATGCTGAAGATTTAGACCTAGTTGCAGAGCACATTGTGAATGCTTCTTTTTGGAATATGGGAGAAAACTGCTCAGCAAACTCAAGGCTCATTGTTCAAGAAAACATAAAAGGTGCGTTGTTAGAAAAGATTCTTGCTCATCTCAGAGATTGGAAGACAGGGGACCCCCTCGACCCCTCAAATTATCTTGGCTCTTTGGTGGATAATGAACACTTTAAAAAGGTTTGTAGCTACCTCAAACAGGACAATATCTTGGTTGGAGGCACAACTAAAAAACCAAACTATGTTCTTCCCACCATTGTTGACCAGGTTGACCCTGACTCTAAAATAGCACAAGAAGAAATTTTTGGTCCCATCCTCTCTGTAATCACTGTTAAGTCATTCGACGAGGCGATTGCTGTTGCAAACAATACTGAATATGGATTGGCTGCCAGTGTCTTCACCTCAAATGGTAAAAAAGCAATTAGGGCTGCAAGAGCAATTAAGGCGGGCACAGTAACTGTCAATTGTTATGGTGAAGGAGATATGAGCACGCCATTTGGGGGTTACAAACACTCTGGCTTTGGCGGAAGGGATAACTCCATTCATGCGCATGACCAATATACTGAACTGAAAACAATATGGATTGATCTCTCAGATCGCGCTCCGGAAGAATCGGTAGATTAGTAAGGAAGAGATGAGCCAGATTAAGCTACCAAAAAACCCTGGCGATACAGGTTGGAAAGAGATCCTTCCTAAAAGAAAGGTCAACCAAAAACTTTCTGACAACATTAACGCAGACTATCTCATTATTGGCGGCGGCTTTGCTGGCCTCTCTGCGGCGAGGCGTTTAAATCAAATCGATAATAAAGCAACAATTGCTGTACTCGAAGCCTGTGAAATTGCAGAAGGCCCCGCAGGAAGAAATTCAGGTTTTATGATTGATCTTCCTCATAATCTAGCGTCTGATGATTACTTAGGAAGTCTCGAAAAAGATCGCGAGCAAACCCTTATCAATCGATCGGCTATTGAATTCGCTAAGAGTACTTCAGAAGAGTAT
>ENA-UZXA01006527-UZXA01006527.1-metagenome-genome-assembly--contig:-Day-1-1m-contig-6527_pt1 | contig 12195 bp, 10 predicted proteins | sample MGYA00260336_ERZ794896 | MGnify/ENA metagenome assembly ERZ794896
ACTAGCACCCGCAGTGCGTTATTCAGGAACATGTAACCAACATCGATGGCGCAGGTTCGCTGTAACCAATACGCAGGATTAAACAACCTCCGCAATTGCTCATAAAAGTTGAATCGCTTCGCTTCTAGACTTAGCACCAGAGACGCGAGTATGAGCGCACTAAAAAGACACGCCCAATAAAGACGCTTCGCCGGGTCGCCTATAAAAAATAGTGGTGCGAGCAACTCGCCGATCATTTCAATATTCAAAATATATACTTTATGCTGCCCATCACACTACGAGTCCGGTTAGGTCTCGCGCCGTAAGGACGATGTGATACCACCGCAGATTCGTCCAATACATTTTTTACTCTGAATTGTGCCTCCCAATGATCGTCTATTACCCACACCCCAGAAACATCAACTGTCGTGAATCTATCGGCGTGCAGTCCCAGATCGACGTCTCCTTTACCCGCCTCTTCTCTCATTTGGCTTTGAGCGTTAACGGATGTCCAAACTCGCCATCTGTCAGCAACTAATCCAACTTGAAGTTGACCACGATGTGCTGGCAAGTAAGGTAATCCGTCGCCTTTCCTGACCAGTCCCCATTGTGAAAATTGCGAGAAGAAAGATTCCTGAAAGGCCGACTCGGTGTAGGTGTAAACAAGCGAAACCTCCAGCGCTAAACCCTCGTTGACCGCAAAAGAACGCGAGCCCGTTAGTTCTGCACCTGCGATTTCCACACTTCCACCGTTAAACTCTTGCCCCGGGTTGCATCCAGCATCACTCACCCGACAGCGCCCGAGCAGGTTGCCATAGTCGCTAAAGAAACCAATTATTTCTAAGCGACCCAAGCCGCCGTCGTATCTAGCACCATACTCATAGTTCGTTGTTTCTTCTGGTTCAGCGCCAGAACCAGGCGCCGCTGGAGAAAACCCTTCGTAGGCCCCAACCAAAAGACCAATTGAGTCTGTGACTTGCCAATGGGCGCCCGCCCCCAGCGTCATCGAATCCTGGTCATTGTTCGTCTCGAGCACAGCAAGCTTGTTCTCAAGTTCACCTTGTATCTCTTCTAATCTACCACCGAGGTTGATCGTTAGACTGCCAATCATTATTTCGTCTTCGACGAACAAACTCCAAGCCTCGGTTTCAGCGTGATTAAACACTTTGGGATCGCGTATTTTTCCGTCCAAGTTCATTATTCCGTCTGCCATCAGGTATCCAGCCAGTCGGTGTTCTCGGTCCACTTCATCAAAATGATAGCGCAAACCAGAACTGAGCTGATGATCCAGGGCACCAGTCTCAAATTCATAATGCGCAGTGACCTGCACGCCACTTGACGTGAAACTTCGATCGTTGTTAGTCACGTCCAACGTATCCGCATCAGTTTCGGTGGAATTACGTTCGCCTTTAATTAGCTGGTACTGACTGACAAAAAGTTCGGGGTTAGCAAGCACAGATTGCAGCGTGGGACCTTCAATAAAGCCATCTAACTTATTCCATTCTCTGTTAAACCGGTGCCAATAGGCTTTGGTATTGATTCGCAGCGCGTTATTCCATTGAACACCATGAATTAGATGGAGGGTTGTATGATCTGATTTAAATTTGGCCAGCTGAGAGGCACGATAGCGCCGGACTGGATTAGTCTCAAAATCTTCATCGCTAAGCCCCAGGTAAGTCTCGTCAGCGTCCTCATCAGCCCAACCTGCCTTTATCGAGAGCAGATGATCTCGCTTTCCGTTGAATTCTCTTTGGACCTTAAGGTTGACTTCATTTTTAACAAACCCTGTTCCCCCACCGCCGTCTAGCGACTTAAACCCATCAGTTCCTAATGTTGCGAAATCGAGGGAAAAATCGGTATCTTCGAACTGATCACTGTAGATGCCCTGCAGTTGATAGAACGCGTCAGAACCATAACTGACATCGATTTCTGCGAACCTCGAAGGCCGCACGTCTGCGGTGACAAGGTTAACCGCGCCACCCACGGTATGTGGCCCATGCCTGATCGCACTAGGCCCCTTCAAAACTTCTACCGCCTGCATCCGACTGATGTTGGGCACGTAGTAAGCTGCGGGCGCTGAATAAGGAGCAGGCGTAATCAGGATGCCGTCTTCCATGATAGTGATCTTTTGGCTTCGCTCAGCCACGGCGCCGCGAATACCGATATTCGGTCTCAGCCCATAGCCATCTTCTTCCCTGACATACACGCCGGGAACGCTCGACAAAACTTGATGCAAGTCGATGTAATCAAATCGCTCAAGCTGCTCCAGATCAATCGCTACGCCAGAACCAGGCACCGTGGAAACATCCGACATCGAACCAACAACGACAATTTCGGCTAGATCGTTGTTTGCTCCGCTTGCATTACACATTTGAAAAACAGAAAAGAAAAGTAAGGTACTCGTTAGTTTTTTAATCATTATCAGACTGCGCGCTATCAGGAATCATGACTCCAACGATTGTGACGAAATCAATCTTCAAGTCATCTGTGATGCGCTTTATGGAACCAGCTAGCCGGCAGACATTAAGCTGATTCGGTTGATCGGGGGCCGCAGCGGCATTGGTACATGCCGTTTCGTGAGCGACCGTTTGGATAGAGGCGACCTCTGTATTAACACTGGCATCGGCGATATCAATCACGGCAAGCGTTGCCACGATGTTGTCCAAAAACCTTTCTGAGACTTCTGGAAAACCTTCGTTGTCGATATAGTCATCAAAACCTAGACCGTCGATACCCGTAAAAATCTTTCGGAAAGAGAGCAGGTTTGCGCGAATATTCTGGTAGGTGTTTTCAGCGTAGGGTGACTCAACTAACTTGGGACAGGTCAGCGCGGAACAATCACCGCTGAGACCTGTCGGCAAGGTAAGCTTCTGATCCTTTGTGAGTTTGTCGAGCGCGAACAAACCATCCGTCAGGCGCTGCAGACTATCGCCCGCATTATCCTGGTTGATAAACTCGGCTCTGAAATCTTGCCAATCCGACTCGATAGTAGAAGCCGCATCAGCAACATCAGTCACTATCCTCGTCGCTAATTCACACCTCTTTAGCCGTCGCTCTGAGTCTGAGCGACTATTCCATGACTGTGTCTCAGGCACCTGAGGCGCACAGGTATGGTCTAGGACTGGATTAAACAGCAAGTATTCGACAGCACCCATGCCGCGCTGATTAAGGGACCGTGTTTTGATATCAAAACTATCTTCCTCTGCCAACACAACAGACAGATCTACACCGCAGGTACTCAAAGGACCTTCGGAATAGGAGTGAAGGCGGTTTCTAAGAGCCCCGCCATTATCCGCGGCCGGNNNNCGAGTCGTTTCTTGATCTGTGCCGATAGCACTGCAGTAGCTTGCGATACTTTCTTCGCCCACTGAAAAAGACGACGCGTTTTCACTCAGCGTTTGATAGTGCTTAATAATCACTTCATCGACTATCTGCGTAATCATGCTAACTGGATCAAAACCTGCCGATGGTGAATCGGTTACAGGTTGGCTATCGCCTCCGCTGTCTTCGCTACTAGCATCAGGCGTTGGCTGGTTTGAATCTTCGTCTGATGAGCCATCCACGCCGCATGCAGCCAAGAAAAACGTTCCTATCGCAACCAAAAGCAAAGTTCGTATAAAACTGATCAAAATTTCACTCCTAAAAAAAACGCCGCTTCCACTGCGGCGTGTAACTAAGGCCAGAGACCATATCAGCAGAAAAGTCTAGGCCTTAATCTCGTCAAACTAAGGGAAGTTGACACGGCTCGGGCTTACCAAGATCACCAAGCCGCTACAACGTCCGGGTCAAAACCGTAAGCCTCCTCCAAGATGTCTCTCGCACTTCTCAGATCTAAGAGGTATGCATCGATAGCCTCCTGCGCCGTTCCCGAGGCCGGCACACCACCTTGCGATCCGTCGGCAAATACCGGGGCGTCGCCAAGCAGTGACAGCATCAAACGCAAATCCTCCACGTCGATATCCGCAACAGAGCCATCCCGAAACGGAGAAAAAGGACTGAATTGCAATGCGAGCGCAAAACCTTTCATTTCACCCCAATGCTTAGCCATATCTTTAAAATTATCCAGATCAGCAAAATCAGGTGCCACGTAATTTCCCATATCGGCGGTCACATCGTTGATGTAGTGGACAACTGTAGCAGCGACACATGCTTCCCAATTGGTTGATGCCTTACGTATTTGAGCATTAAGGGCAGCAAGTTCTGCCTCGCTAAAGCTGCCTGCTACGGTTGCGTTGCTGACTATTTTTCTACCGACCAAGAAAGCATCAAAAACCTCTTTAGAGAAATCAGTCGCACCCGCTGAGCCGCGATCGCGTTTAGCACAATTTTGAGCGTGGCCTAGAACGATTTCGCTTCTGACGTCAATGTTGCCGTCAGCATTAGCATCGTTATAACCGTTGCTAAATTCATCACGCCCGCCTTTACCGGCTGCCTCATCATCGGTGTAGTCATTCATGTTGCGCGCGCCACCGTAATAGCCGAACGCCTCATCAAAATCGTGCTCTCCAGCTGAGAACGCCTTTTCGTCCTCTTGGCCAAGGGCATTTGGATAGTCTGTTTGGAAGTAGTCGTTTGTTCCCTGAGATAGGGAGACGGCGCCGGTAAGAAACTTTTGTGTCAGTTGACGGTAATCAACGCCCGCAGCATCTATCGTGACAGAATCAATCTCAACAGCAGGGTTGCCTACCGTACTAATCGTCGGCGTAGCGCCATCAGTGGCCTCGACCGCCATTCGAGCAATAAAGTAGTTAACTAATTCGATCGGTAAAGGATCTGCATCTAGCCCTTCCTCCCAACCAAAAAACTCATCGTTGATCAGTCGTTGGGTTTCCCCGCCACCTTCTCCATTACCTCCAGCAATTTTACCATCCAGGTTCTTTCCTGAGCTGATATCGCCGTAGTTGGGGCCGGGAATCACGGGTTCTCCGCCACTCACGTCAAAGCCGTGAGGTGCTTCGTCTGCACCGTCGCCATCCATATAAAAGGAAAGCTCTGCGACCACTGTGGCTTCCTCACCCGGACGCTCAGTCAGCGAAACCATCTCGTCAACCAATCCGAGTATCAGTAATTGACGCGCGGTTTGGCCGGTATAACTTACCGAGCTTTCGCCATCGATGAATGAACTGGTAAAAGAATAAGTCTCTGGAATCGGGTCACACGCGTCACCTGCCCCATTCGCGTCGCTGTCTAATTGATCCGCGTTGGCATCGCTCAGACAATTATCGCCATTATCACCAACTCCATCCTCATCGGTGTCGACCGTCTCGTTCGCGTCATTGGGAAAGGCATCCTGGTCGTCGTTGACACCATCGCTATCGGAATCAGCCACGGGAACCGGCGCTGGTGCCGGTGCTGGGCTTCCGCCACCGCCACCGCCACACGCGACAAGGCTACACATGAGCATTAAAATCAAACCGTTCTTAAATATCGTCAACATTCTCTTTCCTTGTTCATCTCTACATTCTTAATACGAATGCTATCGAGAATCATTCTCATTAGCAACAAATTATTTCATGTGATCAGAAATGTTGAAGATGTTTGCCTTTTACATACCTCCTTGGCGCTCACAGGCACCAGGTTTACGCTACCAACTACCAAGGCATAAAGGGAAAAGTGTTAGCAGCGGGTTGCTCAATATCGAGACCCCGCGCTTACGGACCCGTTTCCGAACCTAAATGATAAAAAGAACACGTCTGACGAGCATGCAGATTCTTGCCCGAATCTGGCACCTTGTCAGTGAACGAGTTTCCCGTTGATGAAAAGCGTCATGATGCTTTTGCCAGCAAACGCGGCGAGTTTCATGCCGGCAAAGGCATCGACTTTTGGGGGGGGGGGGGACAGCAGCTAACTCAGGTCCTTATAGGTAAAAGTTTACCGCTGATTGTGGGTCAAACAACTTTTGCCACGTACCGCTCGACGTGTCTGGAAGTCGAAAAAATATTCATTTGACAACCGAGCGCAAGCCGAGCCCTCTAATGAATAAGAGCGCTCTAGCCGACGCGATAGGCTCTTTTGTGACAACTTTGAGCCTATCGCTGGGGATATTACAGACCCTCAGTTGAGGGCGTAGTTTGCAAGCGTCAGCTCATTTTCTATGGCATCAAATTCAAATCTAAGTAGGCTGAGGTCGCCGTTCGACACATGGTCGATTCCGTGAACAACGACTTTCGTACCTTCTCTTGCCCATCTCCCGGTGAATGAACCGGCGAGAAAAGTACCGTCCGCCATTGCCCCTCGACCGGCGCCGTGCGCATATCCTTCTGAGCGATCTCCGCTTGATTCTAAGTTCAGGGTAAAGCGGACTTTTCCATATCGGCCCATATCAGACAGCGCGCTGATCGAAACGCCATCGTCACTCACTTCAGTCGATGTAATCTGAGCAACGGCATCTTCTTGTCTCTTTTTTAACTCCATAATGATATTTCCTGTTTGGGTGAACCTACATCGATGCTTTTTCAAGCTTCATTTAGACGGGATATTTCCCCGCTTATCTTTTTGCGATGTTCGACAATTACAATTAACCGCAGAACTAACCTAATAAAAAGGTTTCGTCTATTTTGTTGGTGAATAATGGGTATGTACAATTTTCCAATCCCCATTGATCTTAAATAGCACCATGGTCCCTGTCTGGTAATTGGTATTCATTGGGCTTTGGCCGGCACGAACACCTTCCACACCACTGGATGTATTGATAGATCGGTAGAAACTGCTGACCGCTGAGTTGCCATTGACGCGAACCATGATGTCTTCGACAGTGGCGATTCTCTTGATACCCGGGCGAGCCCTTCTGAGCACATCGTTTCCTGCCGTTTGTATGGCCATCGATTTTTCGTTGTTTGTGAACCTGATGCCGTTAGTAATGTAAGTGCGATCGCTCGCCATGAGTTTGGTCTGCTCACTTAAATCAAGCGTCTCTGAATTAATATATTGATGGATTACGGCCTCCACGTCGGCAGCATCATCAGCAATGGCGACGGTAGCGGAAAACAGTGCAAATACAGCAAGTAAATTAGAAATAGTTTTATCGTTGGTACGCATAATTTCTTCCCTTAATTTAGTTGATTTTTCTTCTTTTGAGACCTTACTGTTATGAAGCGTCATTTAAAATAATCATAAAAGTAGTGGCCTTTGCAGGCCACTGACAAACAACCTACCCTTTTTAGTTAGGCGCTTTCCCTCCAACGACGGTAAATAAATCCGTGCCGAAAGCATCGCACTGCAACAAATCTCCATAAATCGCAGCTTGTGCAATGAGCCCGCCATTTGTCACGAAGTTATCCATCATTGCTCCTTTTTGTTTCAGTGAGTTGTTACCGGTAACTTCAAAGAAGTCTGCTTCGCTCGTACTTTCCAAACCACTCACAGGCCACCAACGCCAGATAGCAGACTCTTGATTGATTTTATCCAAGAAGGCATTCATCTTCGCGTCAGCAGCGAGCATATCCTCCATGGTTTTTCCCTCCGCTAAATTGCAGGCTGAAAAAGTCGCAACCCCATTGCTCGGCAGCGACGAATTTGCGTTACGTCTTACGGTTGTGACTGCCCACATCGCATGAGAATCGCAATCGACAACACGCTGGAGGGCGCTCTGTAAATTCCCGGCCTTGGCATTGTAATCATCCTGCACCGCACCAAGCGCTGCAAAGTCAGGCGAGACACCGACCCAGTAAATATCATGTTGCTGATCCGTAGGGTTCATTAAAAAAGGGGTGTTCAACATGCCGGTATAAGGCGCCGAAAAAATTTCTGTGGCGCTTTCGTCCCATTTTGCTGCCCAAGCCAGCAGGTCATCACGATCTTTACCAGGCATAAAATTACATGAGAAAGTTTCTAACGCAGCATAGTCAGGTATATGGTGATCCGCGATGCTGGATGCAGAGAAAGCTAGGGCACAGAGTAAGGAAATTATTTTTTTCATGATTTGTCCTTTACATTTGAATGGACAAAAAGCATAAAGCGCCTTAACCAAAGACAACATGATAGTTCGATTTTGGTTTTTAGCGCCATGCTCGGTCATCGCCAACAGGACGCTGTACCTAACAACGATGATCTCCATCATGGCTTACAAAAGCAGGGGACGATTACCAAGGGGATCAGAAAAACAGAAGGAGACGCACGTGGATAATGTTTCCCAATTTTGTGCTATGGGCTTCAGGTGACAACTTTAAATTGTCGGGGCGACGTTAATGATAACCCGGCGTTAATCAGTAAGCCGCGATATTGATCTGCGATCCGACAAACCGATCGCGACAACGCTGGCACCATCAACGCGTCGAGTGCCGTCGCTGCTTTGTCGACTTCACCTGCTTGCAGTAGTCTCAAGCAAGATAGCAACAGCGTCTCATCCTCGCTTAGGCACTTTTCGCAACAACATCGGATTTCAACAGGTCTCTTGCTGGCGACGCCTATCAAACTCATAACTTCATCTATTAATATTTCGCCCTCTGCACAACCCGCAGCGACATAGGCATCGCGCAGTGAAGAGGCCGGCGGTTGCTTTAATCGGACGGCAACCAGCCAGTAACGAAGGCTCCATATAAAGAGTTTTCCACCACGGGATAAGGCATCCATGCGTAACTCTGTTTGTGACAAAGAACGATCTTCCATCGCGCTGCTATCGGCAGTTTTTACTTGATTTTCCAAAGGGTATTGTTCTCTTAAGACTTATTTAGCAATGATAATCATTCGCATTTAAAATAACCAGTGGAATCTGGACTTTCTATCAGAACAATAAATGAATGACTCAATACATCTTAAAATTTTTGAAATAGCGGATTTGGATTCACAAACGCCTCGGCAACGCATAAAAACGATCAAACACAAATGATACAGAACGGCTATGCCTGATCGGCTATGCCTGATCGGCTATGCCTGATGTATGCTGATGATCGATATATTACCCATGACCGCTGATTAGACGCTTACCCCTGCCGTCATCACCACCCTGTCACGCTATACCGGTGCGACCGACACGTCGGTTGGTTCCTTTATCGGCATCATCAGTTTTTCAACGAGACTGGGTTCGGTGGGACCCACACCACATTCAGTCGTATCGCCATCAACATAGGAGCCAAATACCCTGTCCCAAAAGATCGTCGCGCAGCCGTAGTTGGTATTGCTTTCTTCAAGCACGATTGAGTGATGGCGCAAATGATATCTGTTTGTTGTAAAGAACAAACCTATCAACTTAGGGCTGAGGTTAATATTGCTGTGAACAATAGACGCTTGTGTCGACATCAATATGGCTGCGCCCGCTGCCGGCGCGCCCACACCAAACAATAATTCAACAACAGCAGACGGCAGCGCAAGAAAGAACAACTCGAGTGGATGGTTGAGACCAAAATTGAGCGCATTCAGACGTTTGAAGGAATGATGAGCGCCGTGTCCGGACACCCGCCAAACAATGTGCCAACGATGTTCAGCGCGATGTATTCCATACCAAATAAACTCACTCAGAATAAACGCCATAAACAACTGAACGACTAATGGCCAATCATGTGGCCAGAAATCCAGATTGAGCGTTTCTCTTAATTGCGCAAGAGGTTCGGAGAGAAATGCGGCATAAAGCATCGCGACAGAAATAGAACAGACAATGAGCACTAACACGATAAGTATGCCTGTGATCTTTTCCTTAGCATGAACAACCCACGTTGGTCGTGCGGGGACCCAGTATTCGAGTGTACCAAGCAGCAATTGCACGCACAGCAGGACAACAAGATACAGCTCGGGTGATTCTGGGTTCATTAGCCATGCGCCAATAACGCAGAGCAGAATGACGGGATGTAGGGCATACTTGATGAGCGTCATCATAATTAACAAGCCGAGTTCATAAGAATGTGTCGAACATATTGGATGAGTTATTTGCGAAAAGGAAGCGCTAGGGGTTATGGCGGCCACACATGGGCTAATTCATTGCCGCACCTCAGTTCATTGTCACGCGTCGCGTCATTACTAATCCTGTTGCTCGCTTTCTCACATGGCACCAGTGCCGATAATCAGAAGATCGCAATAGCCGAGAAGATGCTCGATAGCTTCTATCGCTTTGACACGCAAGCACTTGCCAACCAGTTGGCTGAAGGGAAAGACGCTGAGAGTGTGCTTTACTATCAAGCTTGGGCCGAGGCTGCGAATTACACGATCAAGCAGCGCAAGCCATGTGTGGTCAGCGAGGAAAATTTAATCGTTTGCGCTGTTACTGTATTTGATGACTTCGGAAAGACCCTTGGCTACACCGCCACAGATACATTTTATCTGACAGTCGAAAGCGACAGAGTTGCCACGGTATCATTCGAGGGAGACGACCCGATGATATTTTCAATTCTCTATGTGTGGATGATGGTATTCAGATCAGAGCTCTTTGAGCATGAATGCAAAGACATGTTTGAAGGTGGAAAGACGCCAGCTGCCTGCTCACGCGCAGTCGTGCAAGCTGCAAAAGATTTTATCGACATGTTCTAGCGCTTACTCCTCTCATGCCCCAGGGCAAAACCAGAGGAATAGCTTGCTAAACAGCTGATAATTGTTGAAGACATGCGCACTGCGTCGAGCCAGAGGAGATGCAACCGCCCTACCCAAACTATATCACCTACATCGACTACTATTGGGCCCATGTTGGTTATTTCCAGCGCGCAATAGTTCGGTGTTATCAAATATCTAGCAAGGAATATTTCCGAAAGTTTAAGCGCAACACGGGCCCCTTGGATTGGGTAGCTCATGCTACGCAAACTTAAAGAATGGCTAACTACCCAACAGAGGGAACTGGCTTACTCATACGGCGCCGCAGCCCTATCAGCAGCATTCCTGATGCAAAGATGGCCACCATAGAGGGTTCTGGTACTGATGTGCCTGTATCCAAGTCAAAATTAGACCAAACGTTACCATTTTGTTGGAAATAATCATGTATCCCCACTGACCCAGACACAAAGGTAGTATCCGTAATTGACTCGTTAAAAATCAGGGTTGATGTTGATAAATTTTCGACCTCCACAGTAAAACCCGCAACTGTTCCGGCAACACGCAGATCATAAGTTTGATTTTGGCCGTACTCTGTATTTGAACTAAACAGGACACTGGAGATACCTCCAACTTCTTTGATGATCTTAAAGCCGTCAACACCGTGGCCTCCTTGGGAGCTTCCAACTCCAGTCTCGCCGTAATCTTGCGCCCAACTCAACCGATAGTGATTAGCAAGGTCTTGAAACCCCCAAACCAAGCCGAAGGTATCGTTATCCCTTGCTAGAGAATTAACCGAAAAACTAAAATCACTATTTACACTCACATCACTCGTCAACGAACCAACGTGATTGCTCGTCCCAACGATATTGCCAGAGGAAATTGTCCAGTTTCCTACGTCCTGGCCATCTATGGGGCTTACATCGCTTGTCCAGTCCGTGATGACATCTGATGTTGAAATAGGCGTTGCCAGAGCGGCTTGGCAAAAGGGTAAAAGGACGATGCAAGCAAGCATCATTTTCATCGGTTTTAAAGCTGACATGTACTAACTCCTAGGAAACTTGATTAAAGGTTGTCGGAGTTGAAATGAGCAACAATCAAGCCAATGTTTTAAGGCATTGATTTGTAATGACTTTTTAGGCAAAAAAATAACAACCAGACCGTTGTGTCAAATTTCTCGACATTTTAGCCGAGTGGTCGACGCAACTGCTGCTAGAACCTTCGATCAAATGCAGCTCATCCACTAACCGTTCAGCTCCGGAAAACTGTCAATCCGGTCTATTCAATCTATCCTCAAAGGCGAACTCGGATTGTCGAACGTTCAACCAAAAATTAGCCATCACCTATACGAAATCAGAGAAACCGAGTATGGTTTCATTCACAATAAATAATACTAAAAGGAAGACGAAGACCTATGTCGATCGAACTCACCATGCTGCTTTACAGTGCCATCCTGCTGCTTGTCATTATTCTCGCGCAGGCAGGTCTTTCAATCATGCAAAATGGCTTAACGGCACAAGCGGGTAGCCGCGACAGTTTACCGGAACCTTCCGTCATTCGACTGCGTCTGCAACGGCTGACATCGAATATGCAGGAGAACCTGGTCATGTTCACCGTCGTCGTGTTGGTCGCAAATATGGCGGGTGTATCTAATGAAACCACAGCGCTGGGCGCCAGCATCTTTTTCTATGCCCGCGTTGCCCATGCGATTATCTATGCCGCTGGCTGGCCCATGATTAGACCGCTAGCCTATTTCATCGGCCT
>ENA-UZXA01015221-UZXA01015221.1-metagenome-genome-assembly--contig:-Day-1-1m-contig-15221_pt1 | contig 12185 bp, 8 predicted proteins | sample MGYA00260336_ERZ794896 | MGnify/ENA metagenome assembly ERZ794896
AGTGGATGTATCGATGCAACAGCGTTTAATTATGATTCCTCTGCGAATACAAATGATGGTTCATGTGAGGCTGTTGTAGAAGGTTGTATGGAGGTGTCAGCCTTTAATTACAATTCATCTGCGAACACCGATGATGGTTCCTGTGAGGCTGAGGTAGCTGGTTGTACTAATCCGGTAGCATGTAATTACAATTCAGCTGCGAATGTAAACGACGATTATTGTTTGATTATCCCTGAAGAGAATGTGTGTGATCGATGTTCTGGTGAAACTGATGGAACTGGTACAATCATCGTAAATTCGGTTGACCCTGAGGGTGGATGTTTGAATATTGATGAAGCTGAAACCAAAGGCATTCAGATTTACCCGAACCCTTCTCGTGATTTGATAAGCATTTCAAATGTGGATTATGAGACGGTGACAATATATAGCTTGTCGGGTCAGATGCTTCAATTGAATAAAAATCATGATGGGCAGATTAACATCTCGACCTTGTCAAGTGGAATTTACACCTTGAAGATTACGGATGCTGATGGAAATCAATATTATAGTAAGCTCATAAAGAAATAGGTGAATAGAGATCACTCAAAAAAAAGCAGCCCTCGGGCTGCTTTTTTTGTTTTGTTTCATCTGTTTTAGAGGCAGAAAGTGTCACAAAGAAAAAAGCGACATTTCACAGGGTGAAATATCGCTTTGAGCTGACGATCGGACTTGTTCTGCAGACCTCATCTTATACTTGTAGATTTTATTTTTGTAGTATGAATTATATGTGGTATTTACACTTTTTTTGCTTGTCCCCGATACTTCTAACCTGTTAGTATAACTTTTTCGGCTTCTGTCTTCGTTGACCACTAACCCTATAATTTAGTGTACAGTTATCATAAAATGAGTGACTCCACCTATTGGTTTTATCTAGTTCATACACTAATTTAGATTTATAAATGTAAAAGGCATGATAAATCTAAATAAATTATTTGCGCTGGTATTGATTACTGCAAGTGTTTTTGCACAAATTCCTGAAATAGGAGATTTAAGAGATGATGGTATTGTATACTATGTGGATGATAGACAATACAGTGTAGTGGAATTGCAAGATCGAGATGGTCCAGTCAATTATCAAGATGTACAAAATCAAATTAATGGTCTTAATGATATTGATGTGGAGCATAGGTGGGGTTTACCAAGTGATGCAGAACTTCAGGAGATTGATTTGGCCCGAGAGTATTTAATTGAAAATAACGAGTTTGTTGATTTTAATCCGCAATATGATTATTGGTCTAATGAGCCTTTTTTTGATGGATATGCAAAGCATTATACGGTTAGGTTCGATGTCGAACCTGCTAATCAATGTATACCTCATAAAAATGTTGATACAGACTTATGTTTATTCCGTTTGGTTAGTAATTATCCGATAGATGACGACACTCAAGGAGATTCAGAATCTGAAATTCAAATTGAGATTTCAGAGGAACATAAAGAAGAAGAGCCAATGTCCATGACTTACGAAGAAGCGTGCTATGAGTATTCGGGGTGGTTTTATGATCAGTTGTTAAGTGAAGAATTAAAGGCTTGTATATGTAATGATCATGAACAAAATCTTACTGGTTATTATAGGGATTGTATTCAAACGATAACTAGCGATCCTTTTAGTCATCATGTTCGAATTCCTGTCTCTACAGGTTGTATTGACGAAAGTGCGGTTAATTTCAATGCTCAAGCGACAATGGATGATGGTTCTTGCCATTATTATCGAAATTTTGTTCCCAAAGATGATTTGCGAATATTGGAAGAACAAATTTTTGGTTGTTTGGATCCTGTCGCATGTAACTATAATATTCAGGTGACTGATGAGGATGGTTCTTGTATATATCCTACATATAGTGCGATTGAAAAAATCGCTTGCGATACTTTTGAATGGAACGGTACTACTTATGACACAAGTGGGAGGTATACTTGGAGTACAACAAATACTGTGGGTTGTGATTCTTCGGTAACCTTAAATTTAACCATCAATTACCCCTCAAGTGAATGTGATGTTTGTGAGCATGGAGTATTTGTGGATCAAGGAACTATTTTAGATTGCAATGGAAACTGCGCACCCGAAAGTTGGCTATCCGACGGATCTTGTGATGACGGTTCTTATGAGTCTGGAGGCCATCCTATTTATTTCAATTGTGAAGCTTTAGATCAGGATGCCGGAGATTGTTGCCCGCCCGGAGAAATATTCGATTGTGATGGAAATTGTACCCCTGAGGCTTGGTTAGATGATGGCTATTGTGACAATGGGTCTTATGAGTATCAAGGGATATACATCAACCTTAATTGTGCGGCTCATCATTATGACGCAGGAGTTTGTGAGGGTGCTTTTAGTGGTTCAACACCAATCCATATAACAACTTGTTCAGATGGGGAAATCTTAGATTGTGATGGTAGTGGAGATTGTTTCCCTGAATCCTGGATCGCAGATGGATATTGTGATGGGGCAGATCAATCATACGGTGCGGATCTTAGCTGTTATGATAATGATGGAGGAGACTGTGGAGGAAGTGGATGGCGCATAGCTTCTCCAGATCAAAAAGAAGATATTTCAAACACTTCTATAGTACTGTCCACCTATTTCAATTCCAGAACAAGCCTGTTGACACTTGAGATCGAGGGGAAGTATGATACAGGATCATTAAATTATCAATTATATGATCTTCTGGGTAATATATTGGATGATAATAAACTGACAGGCATCCGAACAAGCATAGACATGGTTAATTTACCGGAAGCAGTATATGTATTAAAGGTAAATACAACCAAAAAAGAAGTAGTAAAAACATTTAAGATTGTTAAACATTAAAAGGATCATAATCAGGTAAAAAGATCTTTTTATTTAGGGTTCATAAAGATAAACAGCGGTAAAGAAAAAGCGACACTTCATATTTATGAAATGTCGCTTTGAGCTGACGATCGGACTTGAACCGACGACCTCATCCCTACCAAGGATGTGCTCTACCAACTGAGCTACGTCAGCAATTGTGGGGCAAAAGTAATTAAATCGATTTAATTACTTTATACAGAGGCAATAAATCTGTCATGAAATTACTTTCACCATCTTATTCCGAACCTTATCAGCCAGTAAGTACATCACAGGAACCAATATCAGCGTTAAGAAAGTAGCGAAACTTAATCCGAAGATCACCGTCCAGGCCATCGGTCCCCAGAAGATGGCGTTGTCGCCACCAAAGAAAATTTGAGGATCAAATTCAGTCAGTAGGGTGAAGAAATTGATATTCATCCCGGTGGCTAATGGCAACAAGCCGAGTATCGTTGTAATGGCTGTGAGTAATACAGGTCTTAAACGTTTTTGTCCTCCTTCCTGAATGCATGACATGGCTGTATGATTATCTAAGATGGAGTCTTCCTCAAGGTTTAATTCTCTACGCTTACGTACCTTGAGAAGGTCAATGTAATCGATAAGAACGATGGCATTGTTGACGACAATTCCGGCTAGAGATACAATTCCTATCCCGGTCATGATGATGACAAAATCCATATTGAACAAGGCCAAGCCGAAAAACACGCCTATGGTACTAAAAAGTACGGTTACAATGATGATAAAAGGTTTAATACCTGAGTTAAATTGGCTCACAAGAATCAGAGTAATTAAGGCTATAGCAATCATCAAAGCCTTCGAAAGAAAGTCTTGTGTTTGTGCTTGTTCTTGTTGTTTCCCGGTGAATTGAAGTAGGTACCCAGGAGGTAGTTTCTTATCTGCTAGAATTTGTTTTAGTTGCTCATTAATTAGATTTTCATTGTACCCCTCGAGTACATTAGAGTAGAGTGTAACTTGACGTTTCATGTCTTTACGACTCACCGAACCATAGGTGGTATTGTACGTATAAGTAGCTACAGAGGAAATAGGGATTTGTTTAATTTGTCCTGAAGATTGACTTCGATAGGTAATCCTTTGATTCATTAAAGCAGGGACACTGTAGCGGTATTTGTCATCGAGTCTTAGTACAATTGGGTGTTCATCTTCACCTTCTTTGAATTTTGAAATTTCTTTACCAAAAAGTGCCGTGCGAACGGTACTAGCAACGAGATAGGTGGAAATGCCTAGCCTTCTTGCTTGATCTCTATCAATATCAATTAAAAGCTCGGGTTTACTCAATTCTAAATCAATTTTTAAGCCTTCAATTCCCTGGATATTTTCTTGATCAATGGTGTTTTTTATTTCATCAGAGATGGAAAGTAGTTTTTCGAAATCTTCACCTCTGATTTCGATATTGATGGGTTTCCCCATAGGTGGCCCCTCACGGTTTTTGTCAACACTTATTTCTACCCCCGGCCTGTTGGTTAGATTGGAGGAGATTAATTTCATAACCTCTCCGGTATTAACTCCTTGTCTATATTTAAATTCTTTGAAGTTGATAGTAATACGCGCCTTATTGGGTGTTACGCCCGTATTTCCTCCCATTTCATTCGGGTCAGTTGTTCCTGAGCCGATATTGGTCATTACTGAGGATACAGCATCCTCGAAGGGTTTTAATATCTCGAAAATTTCATCTTCTACCAAATGGGTGATGGAGTCGGTAAGTCCGACATCTGAGCCTATAGGAACCTCAACAAAGACATTCACGTATTTAGGTTCATTTACAGGGAAGAATTCTACTTTGGGTGCTTTAAACGCAAAGAATCCGATAGAAAGAAAGAGTAGAAGTCCTGTTCCTGCTAACAGAAAGTAGGGCTTTGAACCATTTAGGGCCCAATTTAGAGTTTTTGCATATTGATCTTCGAGTTTTACTAGGAGGGAATCCTGAAACCAGTACGATACAGGTGTAAGCAGTAAACCATTAATTAAGGTTAAAATTGCAAATGCAATGAGTAAAGAACCCATGAGGGTTTTACCGGCTAAATAGAATAAGACGGCCAGAATGGTAAGTATAACAGTAATTTTAGACAGTTTGTTTTTATTCGGTTTTTCGCGTTTATCTTTTTTCATAAAGGTGGATGCAAAAACCGGGTTGATGACCAAAGCTACAAATAGCGAAGAGCCTAAAACGATGATAAGCGTCATGGGAATATAACCCATGAACTCACCCATAAGGTCGTCCCAAAATAACAGTGGAAAGAAAGCTGCCAGAGTCGTAGCGGTTGAGGAAATAATAGCAACGGCAATTTCACCAACACCTCTTTTTGCAGCCTCTATTCTGCTTAAGCCTTCTTCGTTGTAGAGTCGATGAATGTTTTCTATTACAACGATAGCATTATCTACCAGCATTCCCAAAGCCAAGATTAAGGCAAAAAGAACCACCATATTCATGGTGGTGCCCATTCCACCCAACACCACAAAACTGATAAACATGGATAGGGGAATGGCTAGTCCTACAAATAGTGAGTTTCTTAGGCCTAAGAAGAAAAGTAAAACCAGAATAACAAGAATAACCCCAAAAATGATGCTATTCTCTAAATTATCGAGTTGATCACGTGTCTGTTCTGACTGGTCGTTGGTAATAGAGATGTTTAGTCCCTGAGGTAAAAATTGAGTGGCTTTGGCATCATCTAAAATACCCATAATTTTATCCGTTGCTACCAATAAGTTTTCCCCACTTTTTTTGACTACGTTTAGCGATACAACGGGCTTTTTATCAAGCCGTGCAAAGCTTTCTCGTTCTTCGTAGCCATTAACAACTTCAGCGATATCTTTTAGGTATACAATATTCCCCTTTTCACTTTTAACGATGATATTTTCAATTTCACGTGCCGACTTAAATTCGGCATCGGTTCGTACCGATCGTCTTGAGTTTCCTAATAGGATATCACCACTAGCGATGGAAACATTTTCATGACCCACAGCATCTTCAATATCTCTAAAGCTAACTTTGTTGCTCTCCATTTGGTGGAGGTCTGCTTTGATGGTGATTTCTCGATCAAGTAGACCTGTAATTTCCACTTTTGAAATCTCCGATAGCGATTCGATTTGATCCTGAAGCTCTTCCGCATACACTTTTAGGTCGTCCAAGCTGTAGTCACCAGAAAGATTGATGTTTAGGATGGGGAATTCAGAGAAGTCAATGTCCATGACCATAGGGTCTATATCCAAATCGTTAGGGAGATCGCTTTTGGCTTTATCAACCGCATCTTTTACATCTTGTAAGGCAGATTTGACTTCTACATCGGTGTTGAATTCAACAATAATGCTCGAATTGTCTTGAATCGAGTTTGAACTTAGATTTTTTATTCCCTTGACCGATTTTATTTGTTTTTCTATCGGTCTGGTAATCAGGTTTTCAATGTCAGCAGGAGAGTTTCCGGGGTATACCGTTTGTACCATGATGGTAGGCATGACGATATCTGGGAATAAGGATTTTGGCATATTCTTGTAGGAGAATAAACCAAATAATGTCAGTAAGACGGTAAGAATAAATACCGAGGTCTTGTTTTTTAGTGACAGGTTCGTAAGACCGAAACTTCTGTTTTTCTGAGCCATAATTTACTTTTTAATATCCAACAAGCTTCCACTAACGACTTCACTGTAACCTTCAACAATGATTTCATCTCCTACATTGAGTCCAGAGCTAATCATACTTTTGTCGTCTTGAGAAAGGCCCATTTCTACATACAGTTTTTCAGCTTTTCCATTTTTATTGATGAATAAGTAGTCGCCACGCATGTCTTTTTTTACTATTTGAGAGGGAACGACGAGTGATTTTTTGTTTACGTAGTCTTGTATTTCAAGGGAAGCAGTTCCGTTGGGTTTGAGATATCCTTTGGGATTATCAAGTTCAATTTTGATCTTGAATGTGCTGTTTTCTGGGTTAATGACTTGCCCTACAAAACTCAATGAGCTCTCTTTTTGAATTCCAAGAGCATCGAATTTAACTTTCACAGGGCTGTTCTTTTGTAATGCGTTTGCATAGCGTTCCGCCACATCCGATTCAACGCAAACCCTTTCTGTATTTACGATTCTAAAAGCTGGCCTACCTGGGTTGGCAAGTTCTCCTGTATTTAGAAATAACTCTTCAATGACCCCATGGATAGGCGCTGAGATGTTTAATTTTTTCAATTGTGTTTCTGCAGCGTCAAGCTTTTTTTGCAACGATTCGTATTGATTTTTGATTTGAAGGTACTGCAGTTCTGAACCGATTTTTTTGTTCCACAGCGTCTCTTGTCTTTCAAAGGTTGTTTTTGCCAGTTCAAGTGATGCTTTCAATTCTTCTACATTACTTTGCATGATGTCTGAGTCCAGTTCAATGATTGTTTGTCCTTTTTGAACTGCTTGTCCTTCCTTAACATTAATTTGTGTAATGAGTCCACCCATTTCAGCACTTACTAAAATGTTTTCTTTCGAATTTATTTTCCCCGGTTGTTCGATATAATGGTAAAAGACTTCCTCTTTGAGGGTGTCGATACGAACAGGGATTTTATTTTCAATCGGTAGTTCAGTAGCTGGTTTTAAATCAGTTTCTAGTTTTTTGATTTCGTTTGTAAGTTCTACCAACTGAGATTTTAGATCTTTTAATTGTACACTTTTGCTACTGTTGTTTGATTCTTCTTGACCGCAAGATGAAAGTAAAATGCAAAGCGTGGCGATGTATATATTTTGTTTTTTCATGGTTTTTATTTTCCTAGAGAACGTTGGTAGTTCAAGTTGCTAATCAATAAATTGTGTATGCTTTTTGAGAAATCGGTATTGGTTTCTAAGTAATCTGTTCCTGCCTGAGATAATTCGATACTACTTACCAATCCTTCTTTGTATTTAGTCATGGTTTTATCGTATATTTTTTTAGACAAGACTAGGTTGTTTTCTTGGTGGTTAAAGTTGCTGATGGCGTTCAAATAATTGCTTTGGGCAGCAAGATGTGCCAGCTTTAAAGTTTGTGTAAGGAGTTCTTTTTCATTTTTTGCTTGTTCGTATTTGATACGTGCTTTTTGAATTCGAGCGGTTCCACCTAAACCATCAAATATGGGTAGCGTAATTTTTAAACCGATTAATTGATTGGGATACCACTTAGTATCTTCTTCAAAGGCATTGAAGTCGGAACCCATGGCACTGCTACCTATAGATGCAAATGCGGCTACGCTTGGTAACTTGTCCGTTTGATAGCGTCGCATATCCAATTTTTTTAATTCTATATTTAAGTCGGCGATTTGATATTCCAATCGATTTTTTATTTGAGCTTTTTCCAATTTGAAATTTACACTGGAGTCAAGTATAGATTGCAGGCTGTCTGTTAGTGTTACCGAATCACTTAAAGGGATGCCAATGATGAGTTTAAGATAGGCCTCAGCAATTTCACTTTGTCTTTGGACATTGTTGTACTGCATTTCCATTTTTGCGAGTACCATAGCCATTCGATCCACTTCGATGTCTTCTAGAAAACCGTTGCTGTATCTTTCTTCTGTTTCCGTAACGATATCTTTGTGAACTTGAACGATGTTTTCAAGAAACTCATGGTTTTCTTTTGCAATTAAAACATTGAAATAGGCAGTGGTAATACTGTCTTTAATTTGGTTTTCTGTAAGGTCTTTGCTGATTTCAGCAAAGTTCATAAAGGATCTCGTAGCTTTCAAACCCACGATATAACTTCCGTTGAAGATGAGTTGACTTGCCGTAATTGAACCTGTTGTTGTGTGTGGGATTCCAAACTGCATTTCGGTATAAACGTCGTCGGGAGCATTGGGGTTGAACTGTGATGCGGGAACAAGACTCGTTGGTACTTCTGGGAAGTTTTGCCACTGAGCTTCTGCATGAATTTGTGGCAAACCTATAGAAACTGTTTCCAACATTTGTTTGGAGGCATGTTTTACATCCAAATAGGCATTCTGAATTTCAAGGTTATTTTGCAAACCAACACTTTGTGCCTCTTCCAGGGAAAATGAATGTTGTCCTTGAATGATAAAGCTGAGCATGCAGCACCCTAGAAAGATGATTTTCTTAGTCATTGTTTAATTTTTGTTCTAAATAATAGATGCCTTTTTCTGTGGCAATTCCACGAATGTGATAGATTCTATTCTCGGTTAAAAGTGATTTGAAACTGTACTCGGTGAGTGGGAAGATTTCATCATCAACAAGCGCATCAATCCTACTAAGCATAAGTTTTGCTATGATTGTTTCATTGACAGACTTTCGATACAAACCCATGTTTTTTCCGCGTTGAATATTTTGAGTTATGCAGGAGAAAAGGGTTTCCTTTTTAATCTTGTCTAAAATGACCCATACCGATGGATAGTATTTTTTGAGATCATTAATCATCATTGGAGGCCTGTTCTTTAGCATATGACTAACATTATCGTCGATTTCAAAAAGTTCGTCGATTGGATTGTCATTCTTTTTTTGAATGTTGTTGATCATCTCCAATATGCGGTCTTGATGAAGTTTGAAGGCCTTTTCTACTAAATCTCCTTTATTGCTTACGTATTGATAGAGTGTTTTTTTAGACATTCCTAAAAAGGAAGCAACGTCATCCATATTGACTCGTTTTACCCCCTCTTGCATAAACAATTGTAGAGATCCTTCTATAATATGTGTGATTCGTTCCATCTTAGATTGCAAAATTAAGGATAATAAACAAAGGAAACAAAATTTGTTTGTTTTTGTTTCCAAGCTGGTTTTCTGTGAATATATGTGAGCAAAAAAAAAAGCTCCTAATGGAGCTTTTAGATACTTACTGATAGGTTATTCTTGCATGTTGTGGTAGACGTTCTGAACATCATCATCATCTTCTATTTTTTCAAGGAGCTTATGCACGTCTGCTTCTTGTTCCTCAGACAACTTTTTTAGGGTAGTGGGGATGCGGTCAAAGCCAGAACTTAAGATCTCAAATTCATTTTCTTCCAAAGCTTTTTGGATGCCCCCGAAATTTGGGAATTCTCCATAAATCATGATTCCATCTTCGTCTTCGAAAACTTCTTCTGCTCCTGCGTCAATCAATTCAAATTCGAGTTCTTCAAGGTCTTGCCCGGTGTTGGCAATCATAAAATTACATTTGTGTTCAAACATAAATTCTACAGAGCCCGAAGTACCCAAGGAACCGTCGCATTTATTGAAATAACTACGTACATTGGCAACTGTACGATTGTTGTTGTCAGTTGCTGTTTCAATCAATATGGCTATACCATGAGCGGCATACCCTTCAAAAAGAGCTTCTTTATAATTGGAAGTATCTTTGTCTGAAGCTTTTTTTATAGCACGTTCAATATTGTCTTTGGGCATATTGGCTGTTTTCGCATTCTGAATTACAGCCCTTAATTTTGAATTTGTTTCCGGATCCGACCCACCGTCTTTGATGGCCATTACAATATCTTTTCCAATTCTGGTGAATGTTTTGGACATGGCTGCCCAACGCTTCATCTTTCGACCTTTCCTAAGTTCAAATGCTCTTCCCATTTCTTCCGGTTTTGTTCTTTTGTCAAATATATAAAATGATATACAGTTTTCAGTTGTCATCCTGTCCCGAAGTTTCGGGGTCGTAGGGTGAGCTTGTCGAAGGCGTTTTAGTACCTTAATACGTTAATAGGTTGGTTGTTGGGGGTTGTCGAAGTATGTCTTGCGGTCAGATTAATTTGTTAATTATTAATCAGTCATTATTCATTGTCAATTATCCATTGTTAATTATCCATTGTCAATTATCCATTGTCAATTATCCATTGTCAATATATCAACATCCTGGGCAACATTCTTTTCCTTTGATCGCCTTACAGGCTAAAATGGCCAACAAAGCACCTAGGATTGGCGCTGCAATATAAACCCATAAGTGCTCCGTATGCCCAGAGAAAAGAGCTGGCGCTATGGATCTTGCCGGATTCATAGATGCGCCCGTTATAGGGCCTGCAAACAAGGCCTCTAAGCCGACCACACCTCCAATGGCAATTCCTGCCATGGTTCCGGTTTCCTTAGAGCCTGTAGAGACTTTCATGATTACAAACATCAGAATGAACGTTAAAATAACTTCGAGTATGAAAGATTGCATTGCCGTATCAGAAGGAAGTGTAGCTCCTTGAGTTTCATGCGTTGGAAACAGAAGGTAAAGTATTGTTGAGGCGAGTAAAGCTCCTATAATTTGAGCTGTGATGTAGGGAAGTACTTCTTTTTTATTAAAGCGTCCTGCTGCCCAAAAAGCTATTGTTACTGCGGGGTTGATGTGCGCCCCTGAGAGTTCGCCTAAGGAATAGATCATTGCCATAACGATGAGTCCAAAGGTGAGTGCAATTCCCACATGAGTTACCATTCCACCACTAACATCATTCATAATGATGGCTCCTGCTCCACAAAAGACCATGGCAAATGTTCCTATAAGTTCAGATAAATAACGTTGCATAGCATGTGTTTCGGGTAAAATTATTCTTTTTTAATCAATAATATTTCCTAGATCCATGTTTTATTGAGTCAAAGATGGTTCTTATTGGACTGCGTCTTGGTAAGTAAATGTTAAACACGAAGTATTTAACCCTAAAATTTTACTAATTTGGTTATATTCATCGTTACAGACTTAAACGTTCCTTAGCTCCTCACTGATTGAGTAATAATTAGATATATGATTCAACAATTAGAACTTTTTTTAACCGCTAAAAGCAGAGGGTTTCATTTGATTACAAAGGAGGTGCAGTTTCACTTACCTGAATTGCCTCAACAAGGGATATTGAATTTATTCATTCAACACACTTCGGCGGCTTTAACGATTAACGAAAACTACGACCCTACAGTTCGGATGGATTTTGAAGCGTCGATGAATCATCTTGTGAAAGAAAACGAACCCTTTTATAAGCATACGCTTGAGGGGGCTGATGATATGCCTGCCCACATTAAGTCTTCCATCATGGGGTTTTCTTTGTCTATACCCATCACAGATGCTGAGTTAAATTTAGGAACTTGGCAAGGGGTTTACCTTTGTGAGTTTCGAAATCATGGAGCAACACGTAAACTGATAGCAACGATTTATTCTTAACCCCCTCTCTATCGCCCCCAAAAAAATGAACAAAAAAGAGCTTTTAGTTGAGTTGCAACGTTTTTTAAGTCCGGAACGCATTCAGAAGTTTGATGCCGTTCTTGACAATCGAACCCGACATTTTACGGTTGCCGTAGAAAATTTGTTTCAATCTCACAATGCCAGTGCTGTTATGCGAAATTGCGATTGTTTTGGCGTTCAGGATTTACACGTAATAGCCAACCACAATCAATACGAGTTGTCTAAAGATGT
>ENA-UZXA01002906-UZXA01002906.1-metagenome-genome-assembly--contig:-Day-1-1m-contig-2906_pt1 | contig 12112 bp, 10 predicted proteins | sample MGYA00260336_ERZ794896 | MGnify/ENA metagenome assembly ERZ794896
TTAGTTTGCCCAAAAATTTATTTGAATAGTTTTCAACCCGCAGGTGAATGGCCAACAGTACCAAGCTTAAGTGCATATTATAAAGCTGCTAAGTCTTATTTTCCACAAGTAAGAATATTCTCAGGCATGGTAACTAATTTTACAGAACTTAATAGAAAACGACCAGATGGTGATTTTGATGGAATTAATTTCTCTTTTACTCCAATTGTTCATGATGCGAGTGATTACGGCGTATTGGACACACCAAATTCCTTAGAGTACATTATGAATACAGTTGAAACTTTTTCTAATGACACCCCTGTGCACATTGGTCCAATTACTCTCGGAATGCACTTTAATCCTTATGGAGAAAAACTAGCAGATAATCTTAATAAAATAAGATTAGAAATGGCGGAAAATGACCCACGGCATGACAGTTTGTTAAGTTTGAGCTGGAGTGTTGCAGTATTCTCTCAAATTATATCAAAAAATACTGACTATGTAACCTTTGCATCTATGACAGGAGTTCATGGTATTTTTACTGATGATAACCAAAAAAGACCTCTCTTCTATTTGTATGAACTTTTACTTTACTTTAAGAATTCAAAAATTTTCAAAACTAAAAAAATTAAATCAATATTTGGTTTAAAATTCTTAATGAATGAGGAAATTTTTTATTTATTAGCTAATAGCTCTACAAACCAACAAATAATGACTTTAGATGAGAAGTTAGTAACTCGACAAAGCTATTTAAATGAAAGTAATTTTAGTAAAATAAATGATAATAACTTTTCATTTTTTAACTTTGAGGATTCTGGTAATGATTTTTCTTTTGAACCATATGAAATTAAATTAATTAAGGTTAAGTAATGAAACTAAAAGGTGCAATTATTGGCTGTGGTTTTTTTTCGCATAATCATATGTACGCATGGAAAGAGATTAAAAATGTTGAAATAGTAGCTGCATGTGACTTAGATAAAAAAAAAGTATCAGATTTTTCAAAAAAATTTCAACTAGCTAATCATTACACAAATATTGATGATTTATTAAATGAAGAAAATCTAGACTTTGTAGATGTTGTCACAACTATGGAGACACATCTCTCTATTGCAAAAATTTTATCAAAAAGAAAAGTACCCACATCCATGCAAAAACCTTTTGCAGAAAATTTAGTAAATGCAAAAAAAATTGTTAGACTTTATCAAAATACTAATACACCTTTAATGGTGCATGAAAATTTCAGATGGCAAACCCCATTAATGGAAGTTAAAAAGTTAGAGAAAAAATATAATTTAAAAAATCCACATTACGCTAAAATTTCCTTTCGTCATGCAAATCCAGTCGGGTATACTAATCAAACATATCTCTATGATCTTGAAGAATATCTTATACTGGACGTAGGTATACACTTGTATGATTTAAGTAGGTTTTTTCTTGGAGAGGCAGATAGTGTTTATACAGTCAATCAAAATACAAATAAAAAATTTAAAGGAGAGACGGCTTTCACTTCTTTGGTAAGACATCAAAATACAGGTGTAAGCATTATAGATGCTTCTATTTCTTCTATTAAAACTCCAGATAGATTTGCTCAGACATTAATTAATATTGAGTATACAAATGGATCGATTGATCTAGATTATGATTACAAGATTACTGTACATAAAAAAGGAATAAAGAAATCACACAGTGCTAATCCTAAGAAACTAAAATGGACATCAAAACCATGGGATCAAATTCAAGAAAGTATTGCAAATACTCATAATCATTTCATCTCATGTCTTAGGACAAAAAAAATTCATGATACGAGTGGAGTTGATAATATCAAAAGCTTATCTTTAGTATTTGCTTCATATCAATCAAATAAACAGAGAAAGGAAGTTAAGCTAAATGAAAAATAATAAATTATTAAAACTAAAAAAATTTGACACCCCTACAATTTGCAATGGATTAGAATTAATAGATCAAAAATTTAAACTATCAGGATATTCTAAAGAAAAATTTTTTTGTCTGAATCCTAATATTAAACCTATGGTTGGTTACGCCAAAACTGCAAAAATAAGCTCATTAAAACATAATGTGAAAACGAGTTCATCAATAAGAATAGATTATTATGAATATGTTAATTCTGGTGATTATCCAAAAATATCCGTTATTCATGACATGTCAAAAAATCCAGTAGGTTCATTTTGGGGTGAAGTTAATGCAAATATTCATAATCGCTTAGGATGCTTGGGTGTATTAACAAATGGATCTGTAAGAGATTTAGATGTAATTCCAAAAAATTTTCAATTTCTATCAAAAACTTTAAGCCCAAGTCATGCAGAGGTTTCATTAATTGAATTTGGTTCTAAAGTTAACATTATGGGATTAGAGGTTAAAGATAATGACTTGATACATGCAGATGTTCATGGAGCTGTCACTTTTACCGATGACATAATAGATGAATTATTACATGCAATTAAATTTGTTGAAAAAAAAGAAAAGGTAATTCTAGACTCTTGCAAATCTAAAGATTTTTCATTTTCAAAGTTTAAAAAAGCGTTTTTGAAGTCTCAAAAATTAAAGTATTAACACTGTTGATATAAAGAATTACGAATCTTGTAAAAATTATAATAATATCTTCATTAAATAGGAGAATTTATGAATTTAAGAAATATATTTAAGGGTTATGCAGTTTTAGGAATTTTAAATGCAATTGGTGGATTATTTTTTACAGCATCTTTCTTAGGGTCAGCTGGCTGGACACCAACGCCTGAGTTGATAACTTTAGGTCAGTTTATGGGAATGACTTTTTTAATTATAGCTATTTGGTCTTGGAGAATTCCTGATATTGTTGGGGATGCTCTAAATTCAATGGGAATGCTTTGGGCTCTGGGTGGCCTACTGTGGGTTGTCATTATAGCATTTCACATTATTACAGGTGCCGCTGCTGGAGCAACTGCATATGTAAACATTGTCTTAACAGGCTTATTTGCTGCAGGCTTTTATTTTTATAGCAAAAATTAATTTATTTTTTAATATTATTAATAAACGCATTATTATTAATGCGTTTATTTTCATACAAATGTTTAAAAAACCCCCTATAGGAATAAGAATAAATAAATAGTATAGAGCTACATCTTTATATGACAATTATTTTTAATTTTCTATTTCCTCAAGGATCTTGGTCTATCAAAAGAATGATGATCTTATTTATTATATTAGGTATGCTCGACCTAATTTTCTTATATTTAAAATAAAATGCCAAGTGATTTAATTTTCTCCTTGAGAGATGTTGATGTAAGGTTTGGTAAAAAAGAAATCTTCAAAGGGTTAAACCTCAATATTCATCGAGGAAATTTAATAGCTTTAGTTGGCAAAAATGGAGTTGGTAAAACTACATTGATGAAAATAATAATGGGTACACAGGAGATAGATAATGGTGAGCTTTGGAATTATCCAGGACTAAAAGTAACATATTTTACTCAGCATTTTGAATTAGATTTTTCAAAATCTGTTGAAGAAGAAATGAGTAAAGTAATAGAAAATGATGATGAAAAATATAAGATTGATATTTATTGTGATAATTTAAATTTAAATAAAACGGCAAAAATTAAAAATTTATCTGGCGGTCAAAAAAGAAGAATTGCATTGGCAAAAAGTTTAATACCAGAGTCAGATATCATCTTACTTGATGAGCCAACCAATCATTTAGATTTAGAATGCATACAGTGGTTGGAGCAACATCTCGAAAGCTTAAATAGAGTTATGCTTTGCGTTAGTCATGACAGGACCTTTCTAAGTAACTTTACAAATAAGGTCTTTTGGTTAGATAGAGGGGATTTAAAAATAAGCCCAGGGGGATTTAAAAATTTCGATACATGGTCTGCAGAGTTATTGGATCAAGAGTTTCGCGAACTTAGAAACAGAAAACAGTTCGTAAATTTAGAAGTAGAGTGGGCTCAAAAAGGAGTGAAAGCAAGAGTTAAACGAAATGTAAAAAGATTGGAGAGGGCTAAGCAGCTAAAAGACCAATTAGAAAAAGATGAATCATCATACCGGTTAGCTATTAAAACTACCAAGACTATGGCAATCAAGCCCGCATCTGATAATTCGCGATTTATTGCAGAATTTTTTAAAGCTTCTATTGCTTATCCAAACTCAAAAAACAAAATACTAAAGGATATTTCTGTCAAGATTACAAAAGGTGATCGCATCGGATTACTTGGCAAAAATGGAACAGGTAAAACAACTTTTTTGAAAACCTTAATAGGGGAGCTTGAGGCTTTAAGTGGATCTATAAAATTAAAAAAAAATTTGGAATTTTCATATTTTGATCAATTAAGGAATGATTTGAATACAAACAAATCTCTAAAAGAAATATTAGTTCCAAATGGAGGTGATTATTTGTCAGTACAAGGAAAAGAAAGACATGTTTGCAGTTATTTAAAAGATTTTCAATTTGATCCCAAGAGAGTAAACGATACTATCTTATCCTTATCGGGAGGGCAGCAAAATAGATTGTTGCTTTCAAAAGTTTTGGCAAACCCTAAAACTGGACTTATATTAGATGAGCCAACTAACGATTTAGATCTAGAGACAATGGATTTACTCACTGAAATGCTCTCAAACTATAAAGGTACACTTTTAATAGTTTCCCATGATAGGGATTTTTTAGATCAAACAGTAAATAAAATTTTATCTTTTGAGGGTGACGGTAAAATAGCTATGTTTTTAGGTGGATATAGTGATTTTCTAAATCATCAATCAGGTAATTTGGTAATTAATAAAACTGTAAAGAAAAAAGAAGTTACTAATAAAGTAAAAAAAATAGATAAATTATCTTTTAAATTTAAATTTGAATTAGAAATTATTCCTCAGGAAATAAAATCAATTGAAGAAGAAATATCATCTATAAAAAATGAGTTGAAAGACTCAAATCTATATATTAGCAATAGTGATAGATTTGAAGAAATCACTGAAAAATTAAGTTTCCTAGAAGCAGACTTGATTAAGAAAGAATCTAGATGGATGGAGCTATTAGAAATGGAAGAGGCAATTAAAAAAGAAGATGAGTAATAGAAAATTTAATTTAATTGGCTGGATACTTTTTATCGTATCAGCCATAGGTTTTATAATTTCAAGTATTGGAAGTTTTTGGGCAATGTTTGGAAGTTTTTTCTTTCTTATAGCTTGTCTTGTATTTTTGATTCCTTTTTTTAGAAAAGACACTAAAGATTAATAAGCTTCACTTTGATTGGTATCTTTAGTTTTCTCTTTCATATCATCAATTACTGATTGAGCATGAGCTGACATTGATCTAAAGTCAGATGAAATAGTTACTAGCTTAAAACCTAAATCTATCATTTCTTTAGCATATTGAGTGGTGCCATTATGAATACCTGCTATTTTTCCATACTCATTTGCTTTTTTTGCTATTAATTTAATATTTGAAAAAACAGGATCTTCTTTAACATCAAATTTTGGCTTCATGCCGTAAGAAGAGCTCATATCTGCCGGACCAATGTAGACCCCAGTTAAATTTGGTACAGAAAGAATATCATCCAAGTTATCTACTGCTTGTTGTGTTTCGATCATTGCAAAACTTAAAACATTTTCATTGGCTTTTTCAAAGTAATTAGATCCATGAATTAATTGAGCACGCATCGGACCAAAACTTCTTTGTCCTATAGGAGGGTAGTAGCAATAAGAAACAAACTTTTCACAATCTGCCTTTGTGTTAATCATTGGCGCTATAATTCCTAAAACACCTAAATCTAACATTCGCATAATTATACCTGGTTCGTACCATGGCACTCTCACCATCGGGGTAGAGGAGCTAGAAGATAAAGCTTGTAGCATTGGAATACTTGTAGAATAATCACTTTGACCGTGTTGCATATCAATTGTTATGGCATCCCATCCCATTTTGCCAAAGGCCTCAGCTGTAAAAGAATTTGGAATGGATAACCAAGCATTAACAACTGGTTTATTTTCTTCCCAAATCTTTAAAAGATTATTCATATAAATTGTTCAATTATAGGAAAAAAATATAATTTTATATATTTTTATTTAATATAATCTTATTATAATAAGTTAACTCATACATGAATACACCTAAATACAAAAAAATATATGATCAAATTATTAAATTAATTTTAACAGACGAATGGTCAGTTGGTTCAAATATGAAATCTGAAAATGAACTTATTAAATTATTTAGCGTTAGTAGGATCACTATAAGAAATGTACTAAATATTTTAGAAAATGAAGGAAGAATTTTAAGAAGTAGGGGTAAAGCAACCTTGATACTCGATAAACTTTTACAAAATAAGAAACAAACTGAAATTAAAGATTTTTCTGTAACCTTAAATGCAGATTACAAACTTATTGATGTTGAAGTTGTCAAAAATAATTTTCCCAAAAAATTTAAAAACTCCACATCACTTTACTACATCACTAGATTAAGAAGATTGAAAAATAATGAATTGTATTTAATTAGTAGAGCATACATACCGATTGAAATAATCGGTCAAGATGTAAATAAGAATATTTTTAAAGATAAAAATCTACTTGATTTGTTAATTAATAAATTTAGCATTAAGTTAATAAAAAGCGAGCAGGAATTATCTGCAATAAATTTGAATAAAAATGATGCAAATTTATTTAAAATTACAGAAGGATATCCAGCAATTTCTAATACTTGGTACATGTATGGTGATTCAAATAAGCTAGTTTTAATAGATCAAGAGTTTACTGTAAGACCTATAAAAGTAAAAAACTATTACCAATAACTTATTATAATAAGTTAAAAAACATTCTTGCTTATTATTTAATCTATTATTGAATTAAATAATAATTGTTTAATTGGAGGTAAAATGATTAAAAAATTATTTATAGTATTTATTGCTTCTATCTTTTCACTTATTTCTTTTAGCGTATATGCAAAGACAACAGTGACTTGGTGGGCAGAATCAAATGCTGATAGAGATCCTGTCTTTCAAGCAAAACTCGTAGATGCTTTCAATGCTTCACAAAATGATATTGAATTAGTGATGGAGTTTAAAGAAGGATTAAATGATATACTGAGAACTGCAATGCTTTCTGGTGAAGGACCAGATATTGTTGAAACTCCAGGCCCATCATATGTAAAAGAATATCAAGAGGCTGGACTTCTTCAGTCTATGGAAGGATATTCAAGTCAATATGGATGGGAAGACAAGCTTTTACCTTGGTCTTACCAAGCTGGAGTATTTAATGGAGAGTTTTACTCAGCACCTAAAACATTTGAAACAATGGTTATGTTGTATAACAAAACATTGTTCGAAGAAAATGGTTGGAAGGTTCCTACAACTCTAAATGAATATGAAGATGTTGCTAGTAAAATCAAAGCTGCAGGTATGAATGTATTTGCATATGGTTCAACAGGATGGCAGCCAACACATGAACATTTAGCAGGTATGTATCTAAATAGTTATGCAGGACCTGATAATGTTTATAAAGCTCTTTAAGGAGAAAAAGAATGGACAGATCCTGAATTTACTGGCGCTGTAGAACTTCTTAGAAAACATATGGTTGATGATGGTTACTGGTCTGGCAGTTTAGAAAATTATTATGCTTTGGGCTGGGATGATTTTCATGCAATGTTTGCTACAAGAGGGGCTGCAATGATGACAATTGGTACCTGGACATTTGGAGCTACAGCCGCAGGTTTTGCAGACTCTTCAGATGAATGGGATTGGGCTCCTTTCCCGGTGTTAAGAGATGGCGGTGCTGATGCAGCATATTTGCTTGCTTTGGGAACTACAATGTCAATAAATGCATCTTCAGGAGATCCAGATGCTGCTGCTAAAGTTCTAGACTTTATATTCAGTAACAAAAAAGTTGTGCTTGATATGGCTGCAGATTTTAATTTTGGAGAGTTTGTTGTTCCATTGTATTTTTCAGCAGATGATATCAGAGAAGATGTTAGCCCTCAGGTAAAAAGATATCTTGTTGAATTTGCCGAAGCTACTGGAAAAGGAGACTACGGATACACCACATGGACTTTTTGGCCAGCTGATCCAGGCGTACATATTTGGAAAGATATGGAAGTAGTCTGGGCTGGTGATATATCTGTAGAAGACTACATGTACGATCACCAAAAAATGTGGGATAAAGCTCGTAAAAAAGGAGAGCTTCTTCCTGTTGGTGCAAGATAAATTAACTTAATAATAGCGAGGCTAATGCCTCGCTATATATATTTCCAAGAATGAGCATATTTTTTAGTAAAAATTCTATAGCATGGTATTTTATCTTACCTGTTTTAGCTGTTCACTTTATGGTGGTAGCATTACCATCTCTATTAAGTCTTGCTTTATGCCTAACTGATTGGAATGGTTTTGGAAAAATCAATTATGTCGGATTTGAAAATTTTTACGAATTATTTGATGATCGTTATTTTAAAAAAGCTGTTTGGCATAATATTATTTGGACTTGTTTATTTTTAACCGTTCCAATTGCATTGGCATTAACTTGTGCTTATTTGCTTACAGGTATTACGAAGGGACAAATGCTTTTTCGATTATGTTTTTTCTTTCCTTACATGTTAGCAAGTATAATTAGTTGTCAAATTTGGAAATATATTTTTCATCCTCTTTATGGATTACCTGCATGGCTCAATAGTAAGGGAATAGATTTGATACCGGCGGTTTCCCCTTTTACTATGAAAGAAACTTCACTGTATGCTGTTGCTTTTGTAGATGGCTGGCATTTTTGGGGATTTTTGGTCGTTATTTACATAACAGGAATGTATCAAGTTGATAACAGTTTATATGAGGCGGCAGATATAGAGGGTGCAACAAAATTTCAAAAATTTAGATTTGTTACCTTACCCTTAATACGACCGATATTTATTTTTTCCATAATGATTATTATTATTTGGTCTATACCAACATTTGATTATGTTTGGATTTTAACTCAAGGAGGCCCAGCTTACTCTTCAGAAGTTTTGGCTACTAATTTATATTCGCAAGCTTTTGATAGGTTTAATGTTGGATATTCATCAGCAATTGGAACATTAATGTTCATATATACAATTTTTATTGTCAGTATTTTTGGAGTACTGAGAAAACTTGGGTGGGAAATATGATTGTAGCTAAATATAGAAAAAGAGAACTAGTATCAAATTACACTATTTTAACAATTTTAGCTTTAACTTGTATTTTGCCAATCATGTTGCTTTTTTTTAATTCTATAAAGCCTCAGGAAGAATTTGGAATAAACCCACTTGGTTTTCCGATTACAATCAGACTTGCAAATTTTGTAGATGCTTGGATAATAGGAGAATACGCTCAAATATTTTTAAATTCTACAAAATTAGTTATTGGAACATTAATTTTAAATTTAACAGTTTCAGGATTGGCAGGATTTAGTTTGGCAAAACTTTATCCTCGTGGATCAAATGCCTTTCTAGTTTATTTGTTGGTCGGAGTATCAATTCCTGCACAAATGTTCATTTTACCACTCTTCCTAATGTGGAAAGAATTGGGTTTAATGAATACTCATCTTGGATTAATAATTATTTATGCAGGACTGAATGCTCCTTTTGCAACTTTTTTAATTCGCTCATATATGATTCAATTACCAGATGAATTATTTGATGCAGCAAAAATTGATGGAGCAAATACGTTACAACTTTTTTATAGGATAGCATTACCAATCTCATGGCCAGTATTTTTAACAACAGGTTTAGTAGTAGGTTTGGCTGTGTGGAATGAATTTTTATTTGCGTTAACTTTTGTTCATGATGATTCAAAAAAACCAATAGCAACAATTCTATTTGCTTTCCAAAGTAGATTTGAAAATAACTGGGGATTAGTAAATGCTTCCGCAGTAATGATGATGGCACCAATTGTTATCTTATTTATGTTTTTTCAAAGAAGATTTATTGCTGGACTAACAAGTGGAGCTTCGAAAGGGTAGGTTAATATGAAATTAGATAAACAATATGAAGAACAAGTATATGCTGGCGTTTTAGGAAAAATTATTGGTGTTTATTTAGGAAGACCTTTTGAAGGTTGGACTTATGAGAGAATAATGGAGGAGTTAGGTCCAATAAATTATTATGTTAATGACAAACTTAAGCAACCTATATGTGTTACTGATGATGATATAACTGGCACCTTTACTTTTTTAAGAGCTCTTCGTGACTTTAATTATGACAAAAATATTACAGCAAAACAAATTGGTCAAACGTGGATGAATAATTTGATAGAAGATAGAACTATACTGTGGTGGGGTGGAAAAGGAAATTCTACGGAAGACACTGCATACCAAAATTTAAAACAAGGTATTCATGCACCTGAAAGTGGCTCAATCGCTATGAATGGAAAAACAATAGCAGAACAAATCGGTGCGCAAATATTTATTGGTGGATGGGCTTTAGTATCACCTGGTAATCCTGAGCAGGCTGTTAAATTAGCTAAAGAGGCAGGAAGTGTAAGTCATGATGGTGAGGCGGTATACGGAGCGCAAATGATTGCAGCTATGGAAGCTTTAGCTTTTGTTGAAAAAGACATAAGCAAGATTATAAACGAATCAAAAAGGTTCATTCCAAAAGACTCAACAATTTTTAAATTAATTTCTGATATCCAAGATTGGAGTGGTGGTAATATTGATTGGGAACAAGCTAGAGAAAAAATTGCCGGTAAATATGGGTACGATAAATACTTAGGTAATTGTCATATGGTTCCAAATCACGCACTTATCATTATGTCATTATTATTTGGAGATGATGATTTTCAAAAAACTTTGATGATTGTGAATACAGCTGGTTGGGATACTGATTGTAATTCAGGTAATGTAGGGTGCATCTTAGGGATCAAGAATGGTTTAGAAGGTCTTAAAACTGGTCCAGATTATTTATCACCTATCAACGATACCATTTATTGCCCAACAGCAATTGGTGGTGAAACAATAACTGATGCGCTTACCGAGTCATATAAGATTATAAACACTGCAAGAAACTTAGAGGGGCAAGGGGATTTAATAGTTAAGAATGGTGCTAGGTATCATTTCAACCTTCCAGAGTCGACTCAATCATGGAAAGTAAATGATTTAGATGACAATAATCCTTCAACTTTTATATCAAACACTGAATATGAATCAGATATTGGGAAGCGTGCTCTTCAGATAGAGTTTAATGATTTATCTACTGGTCTTTCTAGTGAATGTTATGTTGACACTTTCTTCCCTGAGGATTTGACTAAGCTTGATGGTTTGGCTAGGGAAAGATTTTTTCATTATGATTTTATATCTTGCCCTATAGTTTACTCAGGTCAAAAAATTAAAACTCAATTAATTTCAAATTCGAATAAAGCTATTAATATAAATTTGTTTGTTAAGTATTGGGGAGAAAACGATAAATTAATTAAAATAAATTCTGATGATTTCTTTTTTCAAAATAAGGAGAGTAAAGATATTGAATGGGATGTACCTGATACAGGCTCTAACCCTATTGCTCAAATAGGTATTTCTATTTCTTCTTCAGAAAAATCATCTGGTAAATTATTAATTAACTACCTAAATATTTCTGGTGAACCAAAAATAACTTTTAAAAAGCCAGAGCATATAGCAAGCCCTAAAAGAGGAGTTTCTCATGATACTCCATTTTATGGACATATGTGGAAAAACAACTTTGTTCAAGCAATTGATAAATGGGAGTCCAGATGGAAAGAGTCATTTAGAATAACCCAAAATATTGGAAGAGGCGTAGTTTTCACAGGAAATGATAAATGGAAAAATTATTCTGTTTCTTCAAAGTTAAATTTTCACTTAGTTAAGTCTGGGGGTGTAATTGCAAGAGTTCAAGGTCTTAAGAGGTATTATGCTCTTGAAGTGACCGCAGAAAATAAGTTACGAATAGCAAAAATGTATTATGAATTAGAAACATTGAAGGAAGTTGATTTTAATTTTGAATTTTTTACTGATTATAATTTAACTCTTCAAGTTGATAATAATAATATTAAAGGTTATTTAGATGGTAAGTTAATAATTGAGGCAGATGATACAAATAACCCACTTGCTTTTGGCGGTGCCGGAATTGTAGCTGAAGATGGAACTATGTGTACAGAGGAGATAAGTATAAGCTAATGAAAAAAAGAAAATTTGGTAA
>ENA-UZXA01009028-UZXA01009028.1-metagenome-genome-assembly--contig:-Day-1-1m-contig-9028_pt1 | contig 12095 bp, 9 predicted proteins | sample MGYA00260336_ERZ794896 | MGnify/ENA metagenome assembly ERZ794896
TCATCTTTACGAAACGGTTTCAAAACAAACTTTTCAGCGGGACGTAAATTTTCATCGGTTGCAACTCCCAGTCGAAGCCTTGGAAAATTATCAGTTCTTAGTTGATAGATAATATTTTCCATACCTCTATGGCAACCATCTCCACCTTTAGGTTTAATTCTAATTGAGCCTAATGGTAAATCAACATCATCAAGAATAACATATGTTTCAGAAGGTAAAAGATTCCACCGGACCGTTACATCTTTTACTGCAATACCACTAAGATTCATTCCTGCTGTTGGCTTAACCAAGAGCAACTCTCTTCTTTGATGTTGAGCAAAAATATAATCACCCTTACCAGGTTTGAATCTCAACTTCTGTCGATTAGCTAATTCGTCTAACACCCAATAGCCTGCATTATGTTTTGTATTTGCATATTTATCACCAGGATTTCCAAGCCCAATAAAGGCAATCATGATTACTCGGAAGCTTCTCCTTTTTCAGGCTCATCTTTTTCTTCTCCATCACTGGAACCTTCACTAGACTCATCTTCTTCGCCTTCTTCGCCTTCTTCGCCTTCTTCTAGCTCTTCTACTTCAGGCTCAACTTCGGCCTTTGGTGGGCTACATAAAGCAATCGTAGTATCTTCCGGCGATATTAAAACAACATCTTCTGATAAATTTAATTCGCTTGCTGTCATCACTCCGTTAAGCTCTAAACTTGATATATCTAAAGTGATGTTTTCAGGGACATCTGTAGGAAAACATTCAATTTCAATTGACGAAGCAACTTGAGCTACAAGACCGCCTTCAGCTGCGCCAGCCGCTTCTCCTTCAAGTACAATAGGAATAGAAAAGGTCATCTTCTCCGTTCTTCTTACTCTCATTAAATCAATATGGATTACATCTTCAGTAACCGGGTGATATTGCGCATCTTTAATCATTACATATAGTGTTTCTCCATTCATTTCAACTTCAAACACTTTTTGTCCCGATTGAACGGCTTGGTTAAAAATCTTTCTATCAATAGCAATATTTTGATTGGATTCACCATGATAATAGTAATTGGCTGGTATTTTGCCATTTCTTCTCATTGATCGCGCAGTACTTGTTCCAAGCTCTGATCTTTGCTCTATAGTTAATTTATAATAAGATGCCATTTTATTTACCTTTAATTAAAATTCAAACAAGGCACTTACTGATTCTCCATCATAAATGCGTTGAATTGCTTCTCCAAATACTTTTGAAACTGTTACAATTTTCATATTGTCTAATTTTTTATCATCAGAAATAGATACTGTATCAGTAACAATTAAATTTTTAATCACCGAATCTTTAATTCTATCAATAGCTGGGCCAGACAGTACTGCATGCGTAGCTACAGCAGTTACGCTATTAGCGCCATTACTCATAGCCGCATCTGCCGCATTTACTGTTGTTCCAGCTGTGTCTATCATATCATCAATTATCAATACATCTTTTCCATCTAAATCACCAATAAGGTGCACTACTTCTGCTTTATTTGGAGCATACCTTCTTTTATCAATTAAAGCGAAATGCATTCCTAAATATTTTGCGTAAGCTTGACTCATGCGAGCTGAACCTACATCTGGAGATAAAACAGCAGAATTTTCAGGCGTTAAGTTTAATGCTTTAATTGCATCTAGTAAGACCATACGACTGTATAAATGGTCAAATGGTATTGCAGCAAAACCTTGAATCTGAGTTGAATGAAGATCCATTGTTATTATTCTATCTGCTCCCGTAGCTGTAATTAAATCCACCATAACTCTTGAAGATATTGGAACCCGTGGATTATCTTTTCTATCCTGACGTCCATAGCCAAAATAAGGCACAACAGCAGTAACTGTCTTTGCTGAGGCTCTTACCGCAGCATCAATAATTAGAATTAGCTCCATTATATTTTCAGCTGGGCTATTTGTTGGTTGAATTATAAAAACATCACAACCCCGTATATTTTCTTCAAATTTTATCCATAGCTCACCATCTGAAAAGGTTTTAATGGTAAGCTTTCCTAATTCTTTACCTAAAGATTTTGCAATCTTTTCAGAAAGAAGAGGATTGCTACGTCCACTGAATATTTTTAGTTTTTCTTTCATAGTAATCTTTTTTGCTGGGGCGCAGGGAGTCGAACCCCGACTGCCTGGACCAAAACCAGGTGTCCTACCATTAGACGACGCCCCAAAAATTATTTAAAATAATTCTAAACATGATTCAAGTATTTAACTGTTCGTTGGATTTGCCAGAATGGTCTGATGTGAAGTGTGGAATAATAACTCAGCTTCTTTAGCAGAAGCTTCATCGTCATAAACTCCATACACAGTCGAGCCACTGCCCGACAGACTGGCAAACCGAGCGCCTAAATTAAGCAACTTACTTTTAATGGCACCAATCTCCGGATATGCTGGAATCACAATTTGTTCAAAATCATTCTCAAAAATCTGCAACGAAGAATAATCTTCGTTGATAAAGCTTGAGAATTTAGCGTTTTTGTTTTGATTGTTCAATCTGTTTTTAATTACTGAATATGCCCATTCTGTACGTATCGAAATTTTAGGAATTACTAATAAGTAAGTCCCAATTATAGCTTTGGGTAATTGTGTTAATTTATCTCCAATACCTTCTCCTAATTGGGTTTTACCTCTAATAAAAAAAGGTACATCGGCACCTACCTCACTGCCAATTTCTTCAAGCTTGCTTTCAGTTACCTCAAGTTTATATATATTTTTTATTCCTTTTAATAGTGCCGCTGCATTAGCTGAGCCACCACCTAAACCACTTCCAATTGGAATTTTTTTATCAATTTTAATGTGAATTCCTTTTACCTCTGAAAACTCCTTTTTTATTTCAGTGTATGCTTTATAACAAATATTTGATTTATTTGTAGGAACCCAATCAACATTAGCAATGATTTTAAACCCATGATCTCTTTTTTCAATATCTATTGAATCGCCAAAGTTTAATTCTTGGAAAATAGTGTATATATTATGATAACCATCATCTCTTTGGCTTAATACTTTTAATCCAATATTAACTTTACTGTACGATGGACAAATAAGTCCCATTTTTATTTATTTTGAATTGTTGATATACTTTGAGCCGCTAGTCCTTTGGATTCCCCTATATATCCAAGGTAATCAGTGGTTGTAGCTTTAATTGATATTTGAGATAGTTCGATATCTAATATCTTTGAAATTTTATTTTTCATTCCAGGAATGAACTCTGAAATAATCGGGGTTTGAAGAATAATAGTTGAGTCAATATGTATAATTTCATAACCTTTTGACATCAATTTACCATTAGAAATATCTAAAAAATTTAAACTGTTACAATCTTTCCATTTCTTTTCGCTACTCGGAAAAAGTTTTCCAATATCGCCAAAGTTTGCTGCTCCTAAAAGTGAGTCCACTATTGCATGAATTAAGACATCGCCATCTGAATGGCCAACGGATCCATATTCATTTGGGATTTCAACACCCCCAATCACAAAGCGCTCACCTTTTACAAGGCGATGCGCATCATAGCCTATGCCAACTTTAATCATTTAACTCTTTGTAAATTGCTTTTGCAAAAATCCAATCTTCTTTAGTAGTGATTTTTATATTTAAGGGAGAGCCTTCAATAAAACCAATTTGATAACCAATCTTCTCTAAAATTGATGATTCATCTGTACCTTCAAGATTTTCATCAATGGCAATTTGGATTGCTTCTTCAAGTGCCGCCTTTGAAAAAACTTGAGGTGTTTGAGCTCTCCAAATTGTTTCTCTTGGAAGAGTCTCTAAGATTTGATCCCCCATAATTTTTTTTATTGTATCTGATGATGGTGCAGCTAGAATCGCACCATCATGTTCCATAGATGCTTTTATCACTTTCTCAATCAAACTTAATGTGACAAAGGGTCTTACTCCATCATGAACACATATTAATTCAGATTCTTTGTCAGATATTTTCAATCCATTATTAACAGATTCCTGCCTTGTTTTACCTCCAGAGATGACTTCAATCTTTTTTGATGTAAGCGTAGATTTAAATTCGCGATCTACTTGAATGACATCATCTTTTGGGACAACAACTAAAATTTCACTTATTAATTCAGATTTAATAAAGGGTTGAATAGTGTGAAATAATAACGGTCGTCCATTGAGTAATTTTAGCTGCTTTTTTTCTCCGAATCGCTCACCAAATCCAGCTGCAGCTATAATAGCAGTTATTTTCATTTAATAATATTACTTAAATCAATTAAATGATAAGCATCGCATCACCATAACTCAAAAAACGATATTTATTCTTCTTTGCTTCTCTATAAGCCTTTTTTATTAAGTCTGGGTCTGCAAAAGCTGAAACCATCATCAAAAGTGTACTTTTTGGCTGATGAAAGTTTGTAATGAGGCCATCGACCATTTTAAAATCATATGGTGGATAAATAAATTTATCTGTCCAACCTCTTTTTGGTGAAACTTGGAATCCAGAAACAGCTACAGTTTCTAAAGACCGGACACTTGAAGTGCCTACTGCAATTACTTTTCGACGTTTTTTCTTTGTTTCATTAATAGCGATGGCTGTTTTTGGATCTACTTCAAAATATTCAGAATCCATTTGATGGCGGTTTAAGTCTTCTACCTGAACTGGTCGGAAGGTACCAAGGCCAATATGTAATGTAGTATGTGCGGTTTTCGCTCCTTTTTCATGAATTCTATTAATTAGATTTTCAGTAAAATGAAGCCCTGCAGTCGGAGCTGCAACAGCACCTCTTTTTTCAGCAAAAACAGTTTGATATCTAATTTTATCTTTTGCCTCAGATTCTCTTTTGATATAGGGAGGAAGGGGTGAAATGCCAACTTTATCTATAACATCATATATATTCTGACCTTCATATTCAAATCTCACTACACGTCCACCAGAAATAGTGTTATCTATAACATCACAATACACATCTTTAGTAAACATAAGCTTGTTTCCAATTCGCACCTTTCTTGCAGGGCGAACCATAACTTCCCAAAGGTCATTTTCTAACTCTCGCAGTAAGAAAACTTCAACTTTTGCATCTGTTCGATCCTTGCTAGCATAAAGTCTTGCAGGGAACACTTTCGTATTATTTGTTATAACTAGGTCATTTTTTCGTAAATATTCAGGTAAATTAGAAAATATTTTATGTTCAATTTCACCTGTCTCTTTATGTATGACCATAAGCTTAGATAAATCACGTCTTTTTGCTGGATATTGTGCAATATATTTTTCGGGAAGCGGATAATCAAAATCCGCTAGTTTCCATTTTTTTTTCTTTTCAATCATTAAATAACCTTTGTTGTTTTTCTGTAATTGTTTTACCCAGCAATTTGTAGGCCAGCTTCTGAGCAATTCGACCACGATTAGTTCGCTGAATAAATCCTTCTTTAATTAAATAGGGTTCATAAACATCTTCAATAGTTGCAGAATCTTCACTTACAGCAACTGAAAGTGAGTTAACACCTACGGGGCCACCATTGAATTTATCTATTATTACTGTTAGAATAGTTCGATCCATATCATCAAGTCCAAATTCATCAATACCTAATGATTTTAAAGATGCTTTAGCAACGGCCTGATCAATTTTACCTTTTGCCTTAACTTGTGCATAATCACGCGTTCTTCTCAAAATTCTATTTGCAATTCTTGGAGTACCTCGAGATCGCCTTGCAAGCTCCATCGCGCCTGGATCATCTATTTCAACTTCTAATATTTTTGCTGACCGCACTAGTATATGAAAAAGGTCTTTTGGGTCATAATAATCTACACGAAGAACAACTCCAAATCTATCTCTTAAAGGAGAGGTTAGGTTCCCAAGTCTCGTTGTTGCACCAACTAGTGTAAATGGCTCTATATTTAGCTGTACGGTTCTAGCGCTGGGACCTTTATCAATCATAATTTCTATACGATAATCTTCCATTGCTGAGTAAAGATACTCCTCTACAACTGAATTTAATCTATGAATTTCGTCAATAAAAAAAACATCTTTCCCTTGAAGATTTGTCAATAGGCCCGCCAGGTCTCCTGCTCTATCAAGCACTGGGCCAGAGGTTTGTTTAACGCTAACTCCTAATTCTTTTGCAATGATATTTGAAAGTGTCGTTTTCCCTAACCCTGGGGGGCCAAATAGGAGCACATGGTCTAATGCTTCATTCCGATTATTCGCTGCTTCAATATATAACTTCAGGCTATCAACCACCTCTTTTTGTCCAATAAATTCATCCATTTCATTTGGACGTAATGATTTTTCAATAACTAAATCATCATCAAAAGGCTGAGGGTCGTTTATATGAATTTCAGTCATGCTATTAGCTTTAAATAATATAAATAGATCATTATTCGGGTTGGAAGGTACAAAAATGAAGAGGGGTCGTCAAATTTTAGTCTATTTATTTTGGGATAGATATGCGAAGCTTCTCTAATCTTTTTTCTCGTTCTAAAGAAAATTTTATAATACCGTTCCAAACACTTTCTGAGTCTAATTTTGATTCAGCTATAATTTCATCTAGCGCCCCACCAGTTCTCCATTTATTATCAAAGTCAGGGCTCATACTGTATTCTTCAACCGTTCTATTAGCTATCCATTTATGCATTAACTTTATAGCTCCATTTGTTATAACCATCGCATCCATCCATTCATTTTCAGATATGACAGACTCTCGATATTCTTTGTTTTGAATTTTAAATAGCTCCCACGAAATTGCTGCAACTATTTTAACATTTGGACCTTCCTTTATTATTTTTGGTAGAATAGATACTAAAGAATTGGTTGAACTCGTTCCACGAACAATAACTACTCCTTCTTGCGGTTTACTTTTGTCATAATCTTTGATAATATATGCACCTTTTGCCGCTTCTTTATAAGAGGCCATTCCTAAAGCTTTTCGGTCTGGAATAATAACAGGTGGGCGTGTTAAATGTAGCGCAACTATTGGCACATCTGTTGACATTGCTGCCGCAAGTGCTGGGGCAACTTCATTATGCTCCCATGGATGTAAATTAATAACGTGTCCATCAGGGAATAATTGAGTGACACCCGGTGCAAATATTCCAAAGTGCGTGCGACTATCTTCAGCAGTTTCAGGACCTGAATGCCCAGCAACCCATATTAACTTACCTACTTTTAAGTTTGAATCTTGAGCAATTTGGCTAAATAAACGAATTGGCCCATATTTTAAATAGGAGAAAGAACCATATGTGCTCATTGCGCCATAGAAGCCATTAAATTCTTCATAAGGATCCTCATTAAAATTTACAGTAGCTAACCCAGCTAACATTCCAGAATTTGCAAACTCTGTAATTCCTTGTGGCATAAGAGGGCTATCTGGATTCTTATTTTTATCAAATAAACCCATATCACCTTCTCCGTCATACATCTTTGCAAAACCAGAGATGTTTGTTGAATCAGCAAGATCTGCACTCATTGCTATTACCAAGGGTCTACCATATTCTTTAATTGAAATTGTATTTATATAGCTTGCGTATTTAGAAAACCCAACTCTGTTCGGTGCTTTTTCTCCAGGAGAAACAAACAAATTGCTTGGTAAACTGTTAACATCAAATATTTTTTTATCTTTTAATGGATTTTTAACTGTTATCTTACAATTATCAATTTTAGCTGGGACTGAATCTCCTAAAGAAAGAAGTGTGTCTGCTAGGTAGTCAACAAGCCCCTGGTTCGAGCTCATCAGTGAAAAAACTGAATTAAAATATGATTTCGCTTGCTCTACTTGACCTTCTCTTGATTTTTCCTCATGTTCCCCAAAATTGTGAAAATCAATATTGTACTTTTCAGAAAAGTCTTGTTTTGTCTTCCAAAATAATTCCGAGTTTCGTTTATGTGCGGCTCCATGACTAGCATAATCAATTTTATGATAACCCCGTCCTTTTGTAGTTTTGGAATAAATAACCTTAGGAATATTAGGGTCAGACTTTTCTATAAGTAGTCTATAATAAGCTTCTGTTAATTCACCCCAGTTTTCTCCATTCATAGTTCCTTCGACGTGCCATCCATGTGAACCAAACCAATCCAATGGAGTTCCATAGACAATTGAGCTAAACGGTCTAGCATCTATGCCAAAATCATTCCAGTCCATAAAATAAACTAGATTTCCAAGACCAAGACCCCAAGCTGAATTAATAGTCTCATGAGAGGCGCCGGTTGTGAAGCCACCCTCTCCTTCAAAAGCAAAGACTTTTACCTCAGATGCATTAGCTAATTTTAAAGCTAAAGCTTCGCCTGCTGCTGGCGGAGATCCATGGCCACTTGGCCCTGTATTAAATTTAAAAAATAGAGTTTTTCCTTCCATTTCTGCATGACCAGGTAATCCACCATGGTTGCGAAGAGTAAGAAGGTCTTCCCAGTTTAATTGAAACTCTTGCCCTTTAAAATGAAGATATTTTGAGTCGTTAGTTTGATGATACTTAATTCTTAACGCCTCATTTAAAACAGCTAAAGTAGCATAAACAACAGGGTTAGCGTGCCCAGCTACAAGAACATAGCGATCTGAAAATCTTTTACCCGCATCTCGAATATCCCATCGCATAGCACCAGATAATAATGTAGTAACCATTCCATGAACTTTAGATCTAGATCCACCAGGGTGTCCAGATTGACGTAGATTTAACATAATATCTATTGATTGATCAATAATATCTTTTACTATTTCCCAGTAGGGATAATATTGTTCTAAATTTTTTGGCGATTGCATTATTTACCTAACTTAGTATTAATTGACGTCTTTAAAAAAGATCCAGTATAAGAGCCTTTGTAATTTAATAAATTTTCTGGCGTTCCTGAAAAAAGTAACTTTCCACCTTCTTCTCCTCCTTCTGGGCCTAGGTCTATTACCCAGTCAGCGCTTTTAATCACATCTAAATTATGCTCAATGACAACTACAGTATGTCCTCTATCTACTAATCTTTGCAGAACGCCTAAAAGTAACTTTACATCTTCAAAATGCAGTCCAGTTGTTGGCTCGTCTAAAATATAAAATGTGCTATCTTTAGAAACACGCGATAATTCAGTCGCTAGCTTAATTCGTTGAGCTTCTCCTCCAGAAAGAGTAGTGGCTTGTTGACCTAAGCGAATGTACCCTAATCCAACATCATTCAAAGTAGTTAGTTTTTTCATTACTTGGGGTATATTTCTAAAAAACAAACTTGCTTCTTCCACTGACATATTTAGTATATCTGCAATATTTTTCCCTTTATATTTAATTTCTAACGTATCTCTATTATAACGATTCCCTTTACATACTTCGCATGTAACATAAACATCAGGTAAAAAGTTCATTTCGATTTTTATAATACCATCGCCTTCACAGGATTCACATCTACCACCTTTTACATTAAACGAAAACCTACCTGGTTTATAACCACGTATTTTTGAGTCTGGCAATTGAGAAAATAAATCTCTAATAAAAGTAAAGACACCCGTATAGGTTGCTGGGTTAGATCTGGGTGTACGACCAATTGGTTTTTGATCAATTTCAATAACTTTATCTAAATATTCTAAACCTTCAACAGAATCAAAAGACAAAGGATAGGCTCTGGCATTATTTAATTCTTTAGATAAAATTGGAAATATTGTTTCATTTACGAGAGTGCTTTTGCCTGAGCCGCTAACTCCGGTAACTACAATCATTTTACCTAAAGGAAACATAACATCAATTTTCTTTAAATTATTGCCAGAAGCTCCAGAAATAGATAATAATTTACCATTGCCTTCTCTTCTTTCTTCTGGAATCGAGATAAATCGAATGCCAGATAAATATTGACCTGTGATAGAGTCTTTAGCCTTTAGAATTTTATTTGGCGGCCCAGAAAAAATAATTTCTCCTCCATGTTCACCAGCGCCCGGACCAATATCAATTAATTGATCAGCAGATTCCATTGTTTCTTGGTCATGCTCAACAACAATTATTGAGTTACCAAGATCCCTTAATTTTTTTAAAGAATTTAATAACCGACTATTATCTCTAGGATGAAGACCAATGGAGGGTTCATCAAGGATATAAAGAACTCCAACTAATTGGCTTCCAATTTGAGTTGCGAGTCGAATTCTTTGAGCTTCACCTCCAGAGAGAGTAGTTGCAGATCGGTCTAATGTTAAATAATCAAGGCCAACATCAACAAGAAAGGTCAACCGTTCTTGAACTTCTTTTAAAATTTGTTCTGCAATTGTAGCTTCATTCACACCCAATCTTAAATTGCTAAAAAATGTTTTTATATTTTTTATTGAATAAGATGATATCTCACCAAGACTTTTACTATCAAGGGTTACTGCTCTTGACTCTGGTTTTAATCTAGACCCATCACATTTGGGACAAGCCCTCATCCTCATAAATTGCTCTATCCAGTCTCTAATGTGATTGGATTTAGTTTGCTTATATCGTCTCATCAAATTTGGGATAGCACCTTCCCATCCACCCGTATATGTTCCACTCCATCTTTCTGATGAATATTCCATTTTTACTTTTGTGCTTCCAGTTCCTTTTAGAAGAATAGTCCTAATATCAGTATCTAGCTTATACCAAGGTGTAGTGAATTTAAAATTATAATATTTTGATAAACTTTTAAGTATACTTCCATACCAATTCCCTCTTGGTTGCTCCCCCAATGGTGCAATTGCACCTTGAATTAAGGATTTAGATTTATCAGGCACAACTAAATCTGGATCAATATCCATATGTGAGCCAAGCCCATCACAATGTGGACAAGCCCCATACGGTGAATTAAAAGAAAACATCCTTGGAGATATTTCCTCCATTGACACTTCACAGTGAGGGCAGGCAAAATGTTCACTGAATAAATGATCATTTTTTGGTAATTCATGTATAATAGTTAAGCCGGAACCAATTTTTAATGACAACTCAACAGACTCTGTTAACCTTTCTAAGTAATCCCCCTCCAAGACAAGGCGATCAATTACAACTTCGATTGAATGTTTTTTGTTTTTTTCAAGATTTAGCTTTTGATCAAGGGGGTGAATTAATCCATCAACTCTTACTCTAAGAAACCCTTCTTTTCTTACCTCTTCAAAAACTCCTTTATGTTGCCCTTTGCGCCCTCGCACCACAGGTGCTAAAACATAAATTTTAGAACCTATCTCAAATTTTGAAATAGTATCAACAATTTGCTGAACGGTTTGCCTTTGAATAGGCTTATCACATTTCCAGCAATGTGGTTTACCAACATGTGCATATAATAACCTTAAATAATCATGTATTTCTGTAACAGTGCCTACTGTTGACCTAGGGTTTCTGGCTGCTGCTTTTTGTTCAATAGATATTGCAGGTGAAAGGCCTTCAATATAATCCATATCAGGTTTTTCCATTAGACCTAGAAATTGCCTTGCATATGATGAGAGCGATTCGACATATCTTCGTTGACCTTCAGCATATAAAGTATCAAAAGCGAGCGATGATTTCCCAGACCCTGAGAGCCCTGTTATAACAACTAACTTGTTTCTAATAATGTCAACATCAACATTTTTTAGATTGTGTTGGCGAGCGCCTTTTATAATTATTTTATCTAAATTTTTTTTCATTATTATATTTTATTATTAAGAATTTGGGCAGACCAAGAATTTACAACTTAATTAATAATGGTTCAAAAACCCATTTACAGAATCTTTAAGAAATTTTTTATAGTATTAAGTCTAACAAATACATAACATTAGATATGAATTCTATTATCAATCATATACTAATTTCTATGCCGCATGTGAATGATGACCTTTTTGGGAACTCTGTTATTTTCATGTGCGAGCATGATAAGAAAGGGGCGATGGGGTTAATTATTAATAAATGCTTTCATAAAAATGATTTAAAAGAGCTAAAAGATAACATGAATACAGAATCATCTGAAATTTTAAATTCAGTTTCCGATGTGTATTTGGGGGGACCTGTTTTAGTTGATAGAGGAATTTTACTTCATAGTGAAAAAATATATTCAGAAAAATCAATTAAAATTTCGAATGATTTTTTTATATCCAGTGATAAAGAAATATTATTAGATATGGCGAAAAATCAGAAATCAAAAAAAAGTCGCCTTTTTTTAGGCCATTCTGGTTGGAGCTCTGGTCAG
>ENA-UZXA01008017-UZXA01008017.1-metagenome-genome-assembly--contig:-Day-1-1m-contig-8017_pt1 | contig 12081 bp, 12 predicted proteins | sample MGYA00260336_ERZ794896 | MGnify/ENA metagenome assembly ERZ794896
TCTTAATTCTTCTAGTTCGGTCATTTTCATAATGTTGGTTTTATAGAACCACTAAGTAGTGCGTGATCTGCTATGGTTAATGCAACCAATGAATCAACTACTGGTGGTGCACGTGGTACCACGCATGGATCGTGTCTTCCTCCTACTTGTAATTTAATTGATTTTTTCTTTTTTATGTCAACACTCTCTTGAATTTGAGAAATAGATGATGCGGGTTTGAATGCAATTCTAAGTGTGATTGGCATGCCATTTGAAATACCTCCTAAAATCCCTCCTGAATTATTAGTTTTTGTTGAAATTTTTCCTCCCTTCATTACATATGCATCGTTATTTTCAGAACCAAATTTTTCAGAACCTGCAAATCCTGAACCAAATTCTATTCCTTTAACTGCTGGAATTGAAAAAATTGCTTTACTTATGTCTGATTCTAATGAGCCAAAAATTGGTTCTCCTAACCCTACAGGTAAATTAGTAGTTATGGATTCTATTATCCCACCAAGTGAATCTCCCTTTTTTCTAGCACCTAGTATGACATTCTTCATTTTTTGAGCTGTATTTTTTTCAGGACATCTTACATCGTTTGTATAGATGGACTTGAATTCTTTTTTTGTAGCTTCATTTTTCATTTTTACTTTTCCAATTTGTGATGTGTAAGAATTTGTCTCAACTCCAATTGTATCTTTTAATAATTTTCTAGCAATTGCTCCACCCATAACATGAGTTGCAGTTAATCTTCCTGAAAATCTTCCTCCTCCTCTATGATCATTATATTTTTTATATTTCATATATGCAGGATAATCGGAATGTCCTGGACGCATTTCAGTTCTTAATTTATCATATGCTATTGATTTTTGATCTTTATTCCAAATAATCATGGTAATCGGTGCTCCTGTAGTGTATCCTCTGAATGTGCCTGTCAGAATTTCTACCACATCTCCTTCTTTTCTTTGTGTGGAGACAAGTGATTGTCCTGGTTTTCTTAAATCTAGCATTTTCTGAATGTCTTTTTCTTCTAATTCCAGACCTGCGGGGCAACCATCTAAAACTGCACCAATACATTTACCATGACTCTCACCAAAACTAGTGAGAACTAGCCTTCTACCAATCGAATTACCGTTCAACAATCAAAGATCGTCTATGATGCTTATAATCGTTATACGCATAAACTTAGAGTTTATTTATAAAATTCCATTCAAAAATATACATGAAAAGAATCGGGTTGCTTGGATGTGGTTCAATTGGAACACAAATTGCAATTGCAATTGATACTGGAATAATCCCTGCAAAATTAACTCATATCTTTGATGAAAATAAACAAAAATCCGTCTCTCTTGCTAGTAAATTAAAAAATAAACCTGTGATTGTTGAAAATGTACATCTTTTATCTTCAAATCCTGTTGATCTAGTAGTTGAAGCTGCTTCTCAAGATGCGGTTAGTGATAATGCATTAAGTATACTTCAAAATAGAAAAGATTTGGTAATTATGAGTAGTGGTGCCCTATTAGATGAATCTGTATTTGAAATAATTTCTGATGCATGTAGAGAACTAAAAAAAACCGTTTATCTTCCATCTGGTGCAATATCTGGAATTGATGCAATAAAATCTGTAAAGGGTGAACTTGATTCTGTTGTTTTGACTACAACAAAACATCCTAATTCATTGAAGGGTGCAAAATTTTTTAATGATTTTAAGTTAAATGTAGATGACATTAAAGAAATATCAACAATTTTTGAAGGTACTGCAAGTGAAGCTGTAAGATTATTTCCAAAGAACATCAATGTATCTGCTTTACTTAGTCTTTCTGGGCTAGGAAGTCATGAAACAATTGTAAAAATTATTGCTGATCCAAATACTACTAAAAATACACATGAGATATCAGCTCGTGGAAAATTTGGTCAAATTACTACTAAAATTGAAAACGTACCTGATTCTAATAATCCTCGTACAAGTAGACTTGCAATCTTATCTGCTATCGAAACAATTAGATCCATTTGTACTAGTGATATTAAACTTGGGACATAATGTTATTTAAAATCTGCACCAACGTTTTTCATATCTGAAATAAATTCTGGATATGAAACCTTTACTGCATCCGGATCTGAAACAGTACACTCTCCAACAAACATACCTACTATTGAAAATGCCATGAATAATCTGTGATCATTTTCTGAATTTAATTCTGCTGAATGAACATCTTCGGTTTTTCTCAAAATCATTCCATCCTCTTTTTCTTCTACATACAATCCTATTTTTTTTAACTCTCTTGACATTATTGCTATCCTGTCTGTTTCTTTGTATCTCGCATGTTTGACATTAAATAATTCAATTGGTTTTTCTGATTTTAATGCTAGAATTGCTATTGCTGGTAAAAGATCTGGCGTGTTTGACAAATCAAATTTTCCTCCGTTCAATAATCTTGGAGATTTTGTTGTTATGATATCGTCTTCTAGTGTGACATTTACTCCTAATTTTTCTAAAATATCCACAATTGCTTCATCACCTTGAGGCATATCTCCTAAATTTATCTCAATTTTTAGTCCATCACCTAACAACACATTTGCTGCTAATAGTAGTGCTAGATTAGAAAAATCTGATGGAATGGAAAATGTGGTTGGTTTGTAAATTTGATGTATGACGTGATATTTTTTATATTTTTCTTCAGTCTCTACTTGCACTCCAAATTTTTTCATAATTGCAATTGTTAAATCAACATATGGTTTTGACACTAATTCACCATCAACATTAATTGTCAATCCTTCTGGTAATCTTGGTGCAATTATCATTAATGCTGAAATGAATTGACTAGAAATATCTCCTTTTATGGTGATTTCTTTTCCTTCGATTTTACCGTTGATATGTATGGGTGGTTTTCCATCATCAGATTCAGTTTTTACGCCCATCGTTTCTAATGAATCTAAAATAGGTTGCATTGGTCTTTTTCTTAAACTCTCATCTCCTGTTAGTGTTGTATTTCCTCCTGATAATGCGGCAATCGCAATTGCAATTCTAATGGTTGTTCCTGAATTTTCAGCATTTATTATTGAATTTGCAACCGTTGAATCAATTGTATTATTAATTGTAACCTTATCTTCCATTTCTTCTACTTCAATACCAAATCCTCTACATGCACTAATTGTAGCTAGAGTATCATTAGAACGTAAAATTTTTTTCACAATGCTTTTTCCATCTGATAACGCTGCAAGAAATATTGCTCTATGTGTATAACTTTTATTTGGTGGACAAACAATTCTTCCATTTAATTTAGATTTTTGAATTTTACAGTTCATGAACATATGCCTTTTTGTTGTTGATATTTGCTACCATTATTTTTCCATCTAATCCTGAAAATTCTTTTTGAACTCTTGATTTATTCTTTTTATCTGTAATTGCCATTATAGAAGGGCCATTGCCTGAAATTGTTGCACATAGTGCACCCTTTTCCATTAATTTCATGATTAAGTTTGGTTCTGAATTTAAAATTGCAGTTGTTGCAATTCCGTTTAGTACACCTGCATTCCAATAATCTGAATTTTTTGCTAATTGCCATGATTTTTCAAAGGCATCTTTAAACTCCTTTAATTTTTTCAAATTACCTCTTTTTCTTGATTTTGGTAGAAATATTATCGCTTGGAGTTCTTTTGGAGCTAATTCTCTATGCAATAATTTCATTTTCAAATTATCTGTCACATTAAAACCTCCAAAATGACATGCACTTGCATCATCGTAGGCGCCAGTTATACTGACTTTTGTCTGAATTGACGTTTTTGCACCTAATTTCAAAATCTCATCATCACTCATAATTTTTCCAAAGGCTTTTGCACATGATAATACCACTGCAGATGAAATTGCACTAGAGCTTTTCAATCCGTATCCTGTTGGTATGTTTGACTTAAAATCTAATTCTAGTTTTGTATTATCTAAAATTTTCTTTGGGATCATATTTTCAATTAATTTATTTATCAAACGAGAACTAATTGTCTTATTTTCTGACGTGATATGAATTCCATTACCTTCACTTTTTGTTAACATTGTCTCTACAAATGTATCAATTCCTAATGTTGATCCTTTTCCTATGGCAATTGCATTTACTATAGAAACTGCACCGTACACCTTAGCTATTACTTGTGTCATTAGAAGCCTCCTAGAATAGACCTTTTCATTATTTCATATGGTGCTTTTTTATCCAACCAAATTTCAAATGAACGTATTGCCTGTCCAAGTAGCATTTCATATCCAAAAATAATTTTACAGTTTTTTTCTTTTGCTTTATTTATCAAATCTGTTTTTACTGGTTTGTAAACTATGTCGTACACAGTTGTTTCTTCAGTAAAAAATTTTTCTGGTATTATGTTTTTTTCACCATTCAATCCTAATGATGATGCATTCACTATAAAATCAAATTTTTTATCTAAGACATCCATTTCTTCTAAGTATACTGATCTAGCATTTAATCCAATCTTTTTTGAAAATTCTGTTAATTTATCTCCATTCTCTTTTGTTCTATTAGCAATTATGATTTCATTTGCACCTTCTTTTTGAAATCCTGTTACAATTGCTCTTGCCGCTCCTCCTGCACCAAGTAGCAAAATTTTTGAATTTTTGATTTTAATTTCTTTTCTTTTTATAGGTTCTAAGAATCCATCCATGTCTGTGTTAAATCCTCTTAGTATCCCGTCATCATTAAGAACTGTATTTACCGCGCCAATTTTTTTACAATTCTCATCAACATCATCTAAATATCTCATCATTTCAATTTTGTGAGGTATTGTTACATTAAATCCTGAAATTTTAATTTTTTTTAAAGATTCTATGCCTGTAGCCAAGTCACCTTGAATCACTCTATATGCAATGTAGGTACATTCCATTTCCAGTTCTCTATATGCCGCATTATGTATTGTTGGTGATAGTGAATGGTCAATTGGGTCGCCAATTACGGCATATGTCTTCAACATATTTTCAATTCAATTTAGATTGATATAACCTATTCATTGGTAAAAAAAATTTTCATAGCAAAAATTAATTCTACCAAATTACAAAAAAAGCATGCATAAAGTTCCATTTTTGATTATCATATTAATCACGATTTCCTTAATTCCCTTCTCATTTTCTGAAGGTATTCCTGAATGGGTAAAAAATAATGCTTCTTGGTGGTCTGAAAGACAAATATCTCAAACTGAATTCACTAATGCTTTAGAGTTTTTAATAAATGAAGGAATTATCTACATTCCACCAACAGACCCTGGAATTCCCGGACCTGACAAAAATATTCCTGACTGGGTTAGAAATACTGCTGGCTGGTGGTCTGATGGAAAAATACCTGATTCTGGATTTATCAATGCAATGAAGTATTTGATTGAAATTGGAATAATTGAAGTTGATGCATCTAGTCCTGAAATCATTGTAAAAGAAACTATTAAAAAAACACCAGAAATTCCAACCGTAACTGGAGTTCCATTAATTTTATTACTTGAAGGATATGATACGGTAACACCCGAAAAAAGATTTGTTTTAGATCTCTTAGTGTTTGATGCTGAAATGTATCCTCAGGCTTCTCCAACATTCAACAGAAATGCATCGTATACTATTGATGGAGTAAATGTAGAAATTGAATTACATAACGAAGAAGGATTAATTCATACTTTTTCTGGAACTACTAAAGATGGATTTTTTCGTTATGAGATCTTAGCACGTGAAACCACTCAAGATGGTACATTATGGATAATAAATAATCTGTACACTGTTTATGTATCTGTATCATTAGATGGACAAACTACCGAAAAGATTCATGAATTTTATGGAACTTCAAATTATGATAAAGGTTAGTTCTCTAAAGACTTTATTTCATCTACACTAAACTGTCCTGGAGCAATTGCCTTACCTAATGATACGTAAGTAAATGGACTACCCAAATGTAAACATAATATTCTTGAAAATTTACCTTGGTCTCCCATACAAAATGCCACCATTTCGTTGTTTGATTTAATGGAATAAAGTGATAGTAATCTTGAAGCATCTGACACATTTTTTGCAACAGTTACAATCTTCACTATCTTGGAAAACTTTCTCATCTTGTTAAATCTAGATTTTAACTGTGAATCATTAGGTGTTTTCTTAAAATCATGCCATGAAATCAACAATTTACATTTGGTTTTCTTCAAATACACTGCAAGTTTCTTATCTTTTTGAATTGTATTAAATTCCACATCCAGTAAAAATGGATTATAATCTGCAATTAATCTTAAAATTGATTTTCTTTCATCTTCTTTCCCCATGAATAGTCCACCTTCTGATTTTGGACGTAATGTACATACACATCTTGATAGACTTTTCTTAGCATTTTCCAAAACAATCGGTATGTCTGATTTTTTTAAATAATCAAAACGTATTTCAGCAAAATCTGATTTTGAAAGCGCTTTTTTTAAAATTATTTTAAGTTTTTTTGGATTTTTTTCACCAATTGATACGCAGGTCTTATACTTCATTATTTTTCAAGAATATATTCATCAGCAACTTCCATTCCGAAGTGTCTTCCACTTGCTTCTTTTGAAAATGCTAAAACTGAATCTCCTTTTTTAAGATGTGTGACTGATACTAATTGTCCATTTGCCTTGACAAATCGTATGGTTTCTGCATCTTGTGCTATAATACCACCTATCTCATTTCCAACCTTTGCTTTAATCAACAACATTGGTCTTTTCTCAATCTTACATCGACCAATAGCGGCTCTTCTTGCCTTACCTTTAGAGTTTAGAATCAATACTTCACTACCTGTCTCTAATTCTGATAAATATTTTGTATTTCCATCCGGTGATAATGTGTAACAGTGAACTGCTCCTGCATTAACCCTAAACGGTCTTGGTGATGTAAATGATGAACCTACTGATTCATTGTGAACCAAAAACATGAAATTGGCTCTACTTCCAATTAACATTCCTTCTCCTTTGTGTAGCATTGATGCTGTATCTACACAAACCCGTTCACCATCTCCTACTTCTTGGATTTCTGTAATCTTTGCAGTTTTCAAATCAAAACTCTTTGTACCGAGATTTACCAAAGTTTCTTCTACCTCGCCTATGGAGCCTGTTTGAAATATCACTCCGTCAACTCCAACATCCAAAATCGAAAACATTTTTCGAACTTCCTTTTGATTTTTTGCTATTGTGAATATTTGTGTATGAATTTTATGTAATTTTGCTATTATATTCTCTAAGGGGATTATTTTCCAATCTTTTACTTCAATAATGACAAAATCAAGCCCTTTTTTTGCAGTTTCATAAACTCCATCAATATCCTTGTTTGATAGAATTTTAAACTGCTTTCCAATTTTTTTACCCTTTATTTTTTTTCCATCTTTTCCTATTACCACATAATCTGCATTTGATGTTGTAAACACAGTTTTTATTTTACTTTTTTTATCTGTGATGGTTTTAGGATCTACATAGATATGTTTCACTCCCTCATTTTCCAAATTTTTTATAAATTTATTTAATTGATTTTTTCCAACTTTTGGTTGGACAATCAAAAGTTTATCAGTTGTCAATTTTCTTTGCCATTTCTTTTGCAGTTTCTTTTCTGAAAATTATTCCTGCCAATGCTTCTACCATTTTATCTGGTGTTTTATGTGCAAAGATATTTCTTCCATAAGTGACTCCTTTTGCACCTGCAGTCATTGCATCTTCAGTCATCTGTAAAATGTCCAAATCCGTTTTTGATTTTGGACCACCTGCAATTACAACTGGAACGGGTATACTCTCTGTTACTTTTTTGAACGAATCGATATCTCCTGTGTATAATGTTTTAACAATATCTGCACCACATTCTGCACCAATTCTTGCAGTATGTGCAACAACTTCTGGGTCATGTGGGTCTTTGACATTTTCTCCTCTAGGATACATCATTGCAAGTAATGGTACATTCCATTCGTGACATTCTTCTGAAATTTTTCCTAATTGTTCAACCATCTCTGGTTCTTCTTTTCCTCCAATGTTGATGTGTAATGAAACTCCGTCTGCTCCTAATCGTATTGCCTCTTTTACAGAACCTGTTAGCATTTTTCTGTTTGGTGCTAATGATAATGCGGTACTGGATGAAAAGTGGGCTAAAATTCCAACCTTAGTTGGTCTTGGTAGTGTCTTGATAATTCCTTTGTTAATTATAATGCTCGTTAAACCGTGATTTTCACATTTGTAAATTACGTCATGTGGTTTTTCTAATCCTTCAATAGGCCCATTGGAAATTCCATGATCCATAGGAATGCAAAGCATCTTGCCTTTTCGCATAATTTTACTTAGTCGAATTTCTGTACCTGTTGCCATTAGTGATATCTTTGGTATACCATACTTAAAAATTGCCAAAAATGCAAATTTAGGCTCATTTTTTATCTAAGAATTAAATATTAATCTCAAACGATAGATTGTGATTGAGTCAATTAACGCAACAAATCCACTCTAGTGAAATAGGAGATATTCTAGAAAATTCACTTAATGGTATTAGACCAAAAAAAGAAGATTATCTAAGATTATTGAAATCTGATGATGTATACCTAATGGGACTCGTTGCAGGAAATATAACTCGAAAAAAATTTGGTAAAAAAGTATCTTTTGTAAATAACATTATTTTGAATTACACCAATGTTTGTATCACTGATTGCAAATTTTGTGCATTTTATCGACCTCCTAATCATGAAGAAGCGTACACATTAACTTTAGATGAAATTGAAGCAAGAGTAAAAACGGGTTGGGATATGTTCAAAATTAGGCAAGTCTTGATTCAAGGTGGTCATAACCCGAAACTTGGAATTGAATATTATGAAGATTCATTTAAAATGATTCGTTCAAAATTTCCAATGGTCGGTGTACATGGGTTATCTACATCTGAAATTGACATGATTGCCACAGTTGAGAAATCATCAACAAAAGAAATTTTATCGAGATTAAAAGATGCAGGATTACAATCTGTTCCTGGTGCAGGTGCTGAAATTTTAACTGATTCTGTTAAAGAAATTATCAGTCCAAAAAAAATTGATAGCGATGATTGGATTAGAATAATGAAAGAATCCTTTGAATTGGGATTGCCTGCTTCTGCAACAATGATGTATGGTCATGTTGAAACTGATAATGACATTGTGGAACATTATGATAAAATTGCTAAACTACAAAAAAATCTTAATGGATTTATGGCATTTATTCCGTGGAGTTTTGAACCCAATAATACTTTAATGCAAAAAGAAGGAATTGTTACAACTGGTGCAGGGGGAGTACGATTATTAAAAATGATTGCAATTTCTAGAATAATATTTGACGGATTAATTGACCATATACAATCATCTTGGTTAACAAACGGTGTTGGTATGGCACAATTGGCATTACAATATGGCTCTGATGATTTTGGTGGAACATTAATTGGTGAAGAAGTTGTTTCCTGTACCGGTGCTCGCTCCACTGAATTAACTGACACTCGAATCATAGATTCAATTAAGCAAATTGGTTATTCTGCTGAAGAACGTGATAATTTTTACGAAACAGTATCTATGCGTTAAATTCCGTATTCGGACCATCTGGAATCAACTAATTTTTTAGTCTCATCATCCACTTGAACTTTCTCTTGAATTTCTCTCTCAAATCCTTCTTCTGCTGTCTTTTGGGTTGCATCGATTCCTAATTTTGAACCTAGGTTCACCAATGGTGATGCAGGATCTAACGTATCTGTTGGCGCTCTGTCTATGATTGTGATATCTCTTGCAGCGTCGGTTCTGGTTGTAATTGCCCAGATAACATCATTCATGTCATGCACATTCACATCTTCATCTACTACGACAAACATCTTTGTTAATGCTAGTTGTCCCATTCCCCATAAACCCATCATGACTTTTTTTGCTTGTCCTGGATATCGTTTCTTTATAGAAATTATTGCCAATCCTTGGAACCATCCTGCTGGAGGCATTTCAAAATCTACAACTTCTGGATGGAACATTCTAATCATTGGCAAAAATGAACTTGCAATCACTTTTCCAATATATGCATCTTCTAAGATTGGTTTTCCAACAACTGTTGTTAGATAAATTGGATTCTTTCTTTGCATAATTCCAGTTAATGTAAAAGTTGGAAATGGTTCTTTTGGTGTGTAATATCCCGTATGATCACCAAATGGTCCTTCATCTCTAATGTCTTCTGAATCAACATAACCTTCTAAAACAATTTCTGCATTTGCAGGTACCTCTACATCAATTGTTTTACATTTCACCATTTTGATTCCTTTTTTTCTTGTAATTCCTGCAAAAAGATACTTGTCTAATCCTTCTGGAACAGGTGCGACTGCTGAAAACACGGTTGCAGGCTCTCCTCCAATTATAATTGCAACTTCTGTTTTAGTGGATTTTGTCATATCGTGATGTTCTGCACCTCGTTTGTGTTTTTGCCAGTGCATTAGGGCATGAGTACTGTCTACAATCTGTATTCTATATACGCCCAAATTTCTAATTCCTGTTTCAGGATGCTTTGTCGCAGTTAATCCAAATGTGATAAATCTTCCTGCATCTTTATGAAATGATTTTAGAATTGGTATGTCATCGAAAGTTGGATTTTCTTTTATCACTTCCGTTACCGGACCACTTTTTTCTAAACTCGGAAATGAATCACTCATTTTTGAGAGTTCTGGTAATTTTTTAATTTTATTTAACATTCCTTTTGGGATTTCCATCTTTGACATATCTGCAATTCTTTGTCCAATTTCAGTAAAGTCTGTTGTCTCAAGTGACAGTTCTAGTCTCTTCATTGAACCAAATGCATTACCTAAAACTGGCATATCATATCCTTTGATATTTTGAAATAGTAAAGCCGGTCCTTCATCATACATTGTTCGACGTAAAATTTCTGCCAACTCTAATTCTGAATCTACCTGAGTAGAGATTCTCTTCAACTCTCCGGCTTTTTCTAAAACCTCAATTAATTCATGAATATCTTCAATTGGCATGTGCTACACCTTTTCAAAAAGAAGGTATAAGCCTAACTCGTTATTCAATAAAGTATCACAGCAAGAGTTTAATTCTCTTTTTTTGAATATGGTTTGTGACTGATTCAGACATTTGTGGAGTTTGTAAGGGTGGAGGAACAATAGAATTGATTGATTCACAATGCCCATTTTGTAATGGAACTGGTGAAAACTCTACTGCTGCTCAAAGCTATTTGAAATCACACATTTGTCAATGCATATTTCTTGATAGGAAAATGTGCCCAATATGTGAAAAGAAATGTCATCATGATACTCCGCACAGACCAAAAATTAGAATTAGCCCAATAAATTAAGGCATAGGTGGAAGTTCGCTTTTTCTTCCATGTCCACCTGAACCAAACTTACAGTAAAAACACAAATCTGATTGCATATGTGTTAGATGTTCGATCTGTATTGCGCCAATTTTCAATGCAATCTTTGTGAGAATCTTATACTTTAGTGGCATTGCTGGAATGACCTCTTTAATGTAAACTTGATAATGGTCTGGACAAAACTTGAGTGTTACACGTGCAGCATCAGATCCTGCTTCATTGACCTGTTTTGCAAAGTTAATCTGTTCTCTAATGTATTCATGTTTTGGACATGGACAATTTTTTCCTCCTGGATGTTTATAGGCTGGAGTATTTTTCCAATCAAAATCCGGATATTCTTTTTCGAAATCATCCATTCACTTCCTATATCTGTATAATTAATAAAATTAGATCAATAATATCCTCATAGAAACATCATAAGCTAAATAAACACCTCAAATGAGGTGAAATTATGGCTACAGCAAAAAAGACAACAAAAAAGAAGTCTACAACATCAAAAAAAGATCTAGAAGCCAAAATTGCTGATTTAGAAGCAAAATTAAATAAATTAGCCGCAGCACAAGATGCAAAACCTGCTGAGGCAGCTCCTAAACCAGCTGAGACAAAACCAGCAGAAACTGCAAAACCAAAACCAGCAGAAACTGCACCAAAACCAGCAGAGAAAGCACCTCCAGCTTCAGTTCCACTTCACGAAAGATTCCGTGAAATTCCAACAGGAAACTGGAACACACAAAAAGTTGCAATCACTGGTTTCACTGC
>ENA-UZXA01016534-UZXA01016534.1-metagenome-genome-assembly--contig:-Day-1-1m-contig-16534_pt3 | contig 12026 bp, 9 predicted proteins | sample MGYA00260336_ERZ794896 | MGnify/ENA metagenome assembly ERZ794896
AATCTTTATCCGCATCTCAATGCCAGAGAGAACATCCAGTACTTTCTGGCACTGGCAAAAGTGAAACAGAGTGAGGCGGAGATTGAAACGGCTTTAGATGAGGTCAGTCTCATTGCGGAGGCTCGCAACCGGCCGTTGTCATCTTATTCAAAAGGGATGCGTCAAAAAGTTGCGATTGCGTTGGCTATTCTTCGCGAGGCACCGGTATTGTTCTTGGATGAGCCAACCTCTGGTCTCGATCCGATTGCCATTGATGAATTTAATCGACTTATCGCCAAACTCGCCAGCAATGGTACGACAGTGCTGATGGTTACGCACGACGTCTACGGTGCTTGTCAGGTTGCGAGCAGAATCGGCTTGCTACGACAAGGAATGCTTGTTGGCATGTTTGAAACCGAGAGCGACCGCGCAATATCTCCTGATGCGGTACATCGTGCCTTCGCAGAAGGAGTTTAAATAGTGAATACCGTACTTCTCATTGCTAGTGACGAATGGCGTTATTGGCGCAGATCTAAACTTGGCGCCGCTGCAGGTTTGCTGGCGCTAATTTTAACCTGCGCTTCCCTGTTAGCAACGATGAATCAAGTGCGCTCTGAAAGAGAAACTAGAGTCGCATTGCAACACGAGGCAGAGCATACCTTTCGTGATCAGCCCGCGCGCCATCCTCACCGAATGGTACATTACGGGCACTATGTTTTTAGACCACCCACCGCACTCGCGGTATTAGATCCGGGTGTTGATCCTTATACGGGCACCGTCATATTTCTAGAAGGTCATCGGCAAAATTCTGCGACCTTCTCTCCCGCGTATTCAGGCGCACAGGCGGGTCCCTTTGCGCTGCTAACACCAGCATTAAGTTATCAGCTTTTGGTGCCTTTGCTATTGATCATTATGGGTTTCAGCACAGTGACTCGTGAACGTGAAGCCGGCACCGACCGCCAGCTCGTCACATCGGGCGTATCACCTACGACCATCTGGCTAGGTAAAACAGTGGCCCTGTTTGGTGCAGCAGCACTGATGCTATTGCCATTGATTCTCGGAACCGTGCTATCTAACGCAGGAGGAGCAATAGCCTCAGGCTTTTTACTTCTCTACGCCTTGTACTTAGCATCATGGGTACTGATAATTACCGCCGCGTCTGCTTGGTCACCGCGCGCGTCTTCTGCATTGCTGGCTCTGATCACAATTTGGGTGACACTTTGCATTGTCACACCCAGACTACTTGCGAGCGCGGCAATGACGAACTTGCCAACCGCCAGTCAAATCGAGACAGATATGGAGGTGATTGTCGCCCTGCGTAACGTGGGTGACGGACACAATGCTAGTGACCCTGCGTTTAATCAGCTACGCGCCAATTTGCTTGAACAATATGACGTTGAACGCGTGGAAGACTTGCCGATTAACTTTCGCGGCATTGTTGCACAGGCTGCTGAAGCCAAGCTAACTGATGTGCTCAATGAGTTTGCAGAGCGACGCATGGCGAGTCAAATGGCACAGTCGAGCTTCGTAAACACGCTCGAAATTCTCTCGCCGTTCGCCGTGTTGCAATCAGCGTCAATGATGACGGCCGGTACCGACAACCAAACTCATCATCGTTTTCTGCGAGAGGCTGAAGCGATCAGATTTCAGTTTGTGCAAGATCTTAACCAAGTTCACACCGAGAAGATGGCTTATAGTGACGACATTAATCGTAGCAGCGATTCTGATGCGGAACGTCGTACGCGAATCGATCCGGAGAATTGGCGCATTCTCAAAGATTTTGAATTCCACGCAGCACCAGCAACTCAACGGCTCGCGCAACTTGCACCGAGCCTGCTAGTGATTAGCCTGTGGGTTCTCATTGCTGGTTCAATTGGCTGGCTAGGCGCAAGGCGTCTCGTGGAGGTGAACCGTGCATAGTGCAATCAGAGAACTGCGGTTTGCCATCACCGATAAAGTGGTTGTCATGGCGCTCGCCATTACTGCAATACTTGCTATCTATACCATCTCAACTGGCTTAACAGAGTCAGCCAGTGAACGAGCATTGATCGAACGTGTAAAAGCATTGGTTACCGAGGATCGTGAGTTTACGTTGGCTAAACAAGGCGATGCTGGTAGTGCTGCATACAACGCATACCACTTGACCTACCAAGCGCCTCACGCTCTTTCATTTATTTCTCGCGGCGTGCGTGATGACCTGCCCTGGAAGCATCGAATACGCATGCTCGCTCTAGAGAGCCAAATCTACGAGACAGACACCGGCAATCCGGAGCTTTCACGCATAGGAAAATTGGATTTTGATTTTGTCGCTGCCTTTCTGCTTCCGTTACTTTCTATCCTGCTGCTTTATGATCTGAGGGCCGCTGAAATTCGCAACAATCGATGGGATTTTTTGTCGGCGACAAGTGGCAATGGGTTGAGGCTGCTCACGGCCCGAGCAGCGGTGAGATCTGTCCTCTTGTATCTGGGTATTATATTGCCTTTTGCGATTGCTGCATCGCTTAATGGTGTAAGCCTGACAAGTATTCAGGTCGCTATGAGTGCCGTTGCGTTGAACGTTTTTATCTGGTTCTTATTAGCACTCTTTGTCACCTACAAGACCGAGTCAGGTCCTACTGCAGCGGCTTTACTGCTTGGTGTCTGGTTCACCACCGCTGTGGCTATCCCGGTGCTAGGGAAACTCGTGATTGAAGACAACATTGATCTACCAAAAGGGGGTGAAATCCTTTTAGCACAGCGTGAAACAGTCAACGCTGCATGGGACTTGCCCAAAGAAGACACCATGACGCCTTTCATCAAGCAATATCCCGAATGGGCGAATGAGGCGACAGTCGATCAACCCTTTGCGTGGAAATGGTACTTCGCATTTCATCAAGTGGGCGATCAGACAGTGGCTCCCCTGTCCCAGGAGCTAAGTCAAGGCACCCGTCAACGCGACGAAGCCATGAATCTCGTTTCGCTTGCCTCACCATCGCTTCGGACATCACGAGTCCTGTCTCGTCTTGCTGAAACTGACATCGCATCTTTTCAACGCTATAACCAATGCGTTAGACAATTCCATGCGCAGCTACGCGAGTTCCACTACCCGATGCTGTTCGGTCGCATCGAATACTCAAAAGAACAAATGCAACAACTACCGACCTTTGTGCCTTGTGAGGCTTCGACGTGAGTTTTGCGGGCAACATCGGGTCCGAGTGACGGCCCCGATCAAAGCGCCAAGCAATACTGGTTTGTTTAGCGACTCAGCCCAAAGGTTTCGAGGGTGGTTCACGCGCGATGTCACGATCGCCATTAGGAAGTCTTGGCGTATTTAGGTAGGTCATGACCCAATGAATACTCGCAATCAATAGCAAATTATGGTGATTGGCGAAGTTATGACTAAAAAACATGCCACCCATTCCGGCCATCAGGCACCACCGCCAACGCCATCTCAAGGTAAAATAATGCAAGATGCCAAAAACTGTATTGCTGATGAGTATGGGTAACAGCACCCCTATGCCGAGCGCACCTAAATAATAAGGGATACCGATTCTAAAAACCCATTCTTCCCAAAGAGAAAGACACCCGAGGTAAGCAATCCAACCCACCCGCCCCAAATCGAGAGGATATTTGCCAATCGCCGCATGAGCAATCAAGCCTAGAAAAATCAATCCTGCGGAAATCAAATACAACGTATTATTTTCACGTGCCGCAGTAGTTGCACTCTTTAATAACGGCCATATCGTCGCGTCAGTCAAGAACAATAACCCGAGTAGTGCACACGGTAACCCATGACGTATGAATACAGCGCTGAAGGATTGAATCTGGTCGCCGGTAAAATCCCGCGGCCGTTGTAGCCGGTGGCTTCTCACGGGTTGCTGCTTCATTTGGTACTCGCTCAACTACTTGATTACTCGATCATCATCTCTTAAGCGAACAGTTTAATCATCTTCTTTTACCACCTTNNGTCACCCACTCACACAGGTAACCAAAATCGAAATACTTTTTGGAAACCTTTCGCAGAGTGCTATTGTTTCTAATCAACTTCACTCTACATCGGGGACAAAATAATGAAATTAAACATAAAAACCATCCACTTAATTGTTTTATCAATATTCCTGAGCATCTCGACAGTCTCGTTTGCAGATGTCGTGGAAGTTTTTCAATGGAAAGCTTTTCCAGGAAAAGCACAAGATATGCTCGAGAGCATGTCGAAAGCTGCAAAAATTCATGCTTCCGAAGGCGGACAAGTGTCGATCGATGCCCACAATATAGGGTCCACGCAATTAATTAACTATGTTATTCGATGGGATAATTCAAAAGATTATGCAAAAAGCAAAGACTTGCAAAGATCATCCAAGGCTTGGACAGACTTTTGGGCAGAATCAAACACGAATCCTGCTGGCGAGCTTATGGCTAGTTTTAGTGCAAACAATCTAGATCCCTCTAAAAAAGCATCTGATTTCAAAGGATCTTATGTTTACTCCGCAGCAATTTGGAAAGTTAATCCGGGTAAAGACATGGCGTTAATTACAAGATTTATGGAAGCAAAACCCATTTTGGAAGCTGCGGGAGCAAGAGTAGAGATTTATGCAGGAGGATGGGGCGCTCCAGGGGAGTACCACTATGTCCTCATGTACGATAGCTGGACTGCATTGGAGGCTAGCTTTTCTAAATTAGGGCCGGGTAGTGACTGGGCTAAATTAATGCAAAAAAGAGCAAGTGAAACAGGCGTCGGGGAACAAATTGGTTACATTACTGCTCAGACAATGAATTGAGATAACATCAGAAAAGGCCCTTAGGGGCCTTTTTTGGCTGCCGCCAGATCAACGCCTCAAGCACACAAGATGCCGAGGCAAATCCAGTTTAAGATTAGCTTCCCGATGTTCTGTTAAACTCGAACGGGGAAGAAAACGGCGAGCATATGACGATACAAGATGGCATCAACTTTATAGGTCAGTACAGCGCTTTCATTGCGCTGTACTTTGTATTGCCGCCGCTACTCGGGTGGGCAGTAGGTGCTGTACCTTATAACCGCCAGGGACGCGTGGTGATCTGGGATTATGTTTATTCTGCGCTGGTATACCTAGNNCCTGGCATGATCTCCACTGTGCTTATTGGTTACTCGTTGTTCTTTGTGCGGCAGAATCTACTGGAGGTCAATTTCTTGATCTACTTCTTGCCCATTGTGTCTATGGGTTTTTCTTACTATGTGATTGGCCGGAAAGTGAGCTTCGATCGCCTGCCAGGTTTTGATCGCTTGCTTGGATTAATGATTCTGATAGGACTCAGTTTTCTTATTGTACTGATGCTATTCAAGCTCCGGTTAATTATCGGATTTTTTGCCTCAATCGAGACGCTCGCGGTGATCGGCATAGCAGTATTTCTAATATTCCAGTATGCCTCTGCAAAGTTGTTCAAGTAACGCAGTACTTAATTCGAAGCATTCTGTATTGAGGCGCTTTGCCGTCAATATAAACAAAACAACCATTGATGCTCTCGATTCGCCGGAAGCCGTTTAAAGGCGTCCCGGTTGGTCACTACAAAGATGTTTGTTGGCTCTTACCGCGCGTTTTGCATCGCATTTAGGGACAAGGGACTCCTGCATCAGGCGTTTCTGCGCGAGGTTCCCAGAAACCTTCGCGCTGAGACGCGACGTAGGTGCCCGCCTAAAAAGCGTCGAAATAATTTACAAAACATGAAGCTATTGTTAGTTAGGCAATAGCCAGCCCCATGATGACTACCTGTTAGAAGATTGGTTCGTTTCTTGCCTGTACCAAACGAACAACCAAAAATACGCCTAACAGCCCAGAGATAAATATTAGAAACGTCGCATGTGCCGCTGCCCTCCTCTTGCTTCGCCAAGCCCTCAGCTAGTGCAGGCACGATTATTGCATTTTACTGAATACAGGCTAGTGAATGCTGCTGAAGTTACTCATTAACAAACATCTTTACCAAAATTAGACAGATGCGCGTACCACCGATCTATGCGAATAGGAGATCACTATGTTTCAAATAAACAACATCCGCCTACTGAGATTTACGAGTATCTTTTGTCTTGGGCTAGTGCTTCTCGGTTGTTCTGAAACAGAGACTCGCGTTTCAGAGCCTAATAGCCCTAGACCCGTCAAACTCATTGATGTTGGTGCGGCGAATGATGAGTCGAGACTAAGGTTTCCTGCAGTGATTGGCGCGGCTAACAATTCAGATTTGAGTTTTTTAGTGAGTGGTCGCGTTGAAGATGTATTGGTAACGGAAGCCCAAGACATCCAAGAGGGTCAGGTGCTGGCTCGACTCGAGACTCGAGATTATGAAAATCAGGTAAGTTCACTATTGGCCTCTTTTGATATAGCCGAGGAAGAATATCAGCGTGCACTAAGACTGCTAGAACAAGATGCGATTGCCAAGAGTGTCGTAGAGCAACGAAAAGCACAGAGAGATGTTGCCACAGCGCAGTTAGACTCAGCGAAGAAAGCGCTCAGCGACTCTGTATTGACCGCACCTTTTACCGGTGTCGTCGCCAGCATTTCGATTCGCAAAACCGAAGCAGTTTCTGCTGGTGCTTCAGCGATAACCATTATTGATGTCTCATCCCTCGAGGCTACAATTAATTTACCCGCTAGTATCGTCGCGCAAGTACCGTCACGGGAAGATCAGGGCGCTCTTGTGATCCTAGACTCCGCGCCAGATGCGCCCATTCAAGCTGTATTCAAAGAAGCCAACCTCGTAGGAGATGCTACGTCACAGACTTATCGCGTGACATTCGCATTCAGTGCACCTGAACAATTGCTGGTCTTGCCAGGCATGAACGCGACCGTCTTTATCCAGAGAACAAAAAATGGGGACAGCCGTGGCGCCGTAAATGTGCCCTTGGCCGCAGTGCAAAGTGATGCGAGCGGTGAGTTTGTTTGGTTACTCAACGAGGCCGACATGACTGTATCAAGACAGCAGGTGGCAATCGAACCCGGTATTGGGGAAAACGCCGCGGTCAACTCGGGGCTGAAGGCCGGCGATCGAATTGTAGGCGCTGGCGGTGCTTATATCACTGAAGGAGCAAAGGTCAGCGAATGGCAGTAGTCGCGTTAGTGGTAGGTCGAGTAACAAGAGGTGTGCTATGAATCTTGCCGAGTTTTCCATCAAGAATCAGGTGTTGTCCGTCATCGTGATTATCATGTCACTCTGGGGGGGTTGGGTTGCTTATCAAGATATGCCGCGATTTGAGGATCCAGAATTTACGATTCGAACAGCTGTAATCATTACCTACTATCCAGGTGCGACCCCGTTACAGGTAGCTGAAGAAATTACTGACCCGTTAGAGAAGGCGCTTCAGCAATTGGGCGAGGTTGATGATATTGAATCCACCTCCGTTGCTGGCAGGTCGGAGATAATGGTCAATATTAAGTATGAGTTTTCTCCGACTAAAGCAGACTTGCAGCTAATTTGGACCAAAGTCCGAAACAAGGTGAATGACGCATCAAGGTCGCTGCCACCAGGCGCGAGTATCCCGTACGTCAACGATGACTTTGGCGATGTCTATGGTCTCTACTTCTTCTTAACCGGCACTGGTTTTACGCCAGCTGAACTGCTGCGCCACGCAAAGACACTTCAGAGTGATTTACTTTCAGTTGATGGCGTGGCGAAAGTACAGATAGATGGTGCTTTAAACGAGGCGATATTTGTTGAAATATCGCAAAACAACTTAGCGTCACTAGGTGTCTCGCTAAATCAGATCTACTCGGCCTTGAAAACTCAAAATGCCATGGTGTCTGCAGGCGATGTGGAGGTAGGGGATCTGCGGTTGGTGATACGGCCCACGGGTGGTATCGATTCTGTCGCAGCCATTCAAAATTTGATCATCGATACCACTAACGACGGCACGCTGATTTATTTACATGATCTCGCTCACGTTTGGCGTGGCTACCAAACGCCGCCAGCTAAAATTTACAAGTTCAATGGCGAACCAGCAATTGCTATTGGCCTCTCTGCGGAAAGCGGCAGCAATATCGTTAAAATTGGCACAGACATAGACAATAAACTCCAGCGCGCAGCGTTACGAATGCCCTTGGGCATGGAGTTAAACCAATTTTACAATCAAGCCCAAGAAGTGAAAGCGGCGGTTGATGATTTCGTTGTAAATGTTATTGCTGCTCTTGTCATTGTGATTATTACGCTACTTATTTTTATGGGGCTGAAGTCTGCCATTGTAATCGGCTCGATCTTGCTCTTAACGATTGCTGCAACGTTAGCGACGATGCAAATAGTCGACATCCCTATGCACCGCATATCACTTGGTGCGCTGATTATTGCTTTGGGTATGATGGTAGATAACGCCATTGTCGTCACCGAAGGTATCTTGGTCGGCGTAGCGAAAGGCGAAACTAAGCTTGAGATAGCAAAGAAAATCGTCACCCAAACCAAGTGGCCTTTGTTAGGCGGCACTCTGGTTGGCATTATTGCGTTTGCACCCATTGGATTCGCGCCAGGTTCTACAGCTGAATATACAGGGCACTTGTTCTGGGTCATTCTGATTTCATTGTCGTACAGCTGGTTATTCGCTGTGACGTTAACGCCTTTGTTTTGTTATTGGCTGTTTACCGAAGGCTCAAACGATGGTCAGGAAGAAAAACCTGAAGGGCAATTTTTATTCCGCTATAAGCGTTTTCTTCGTGTCGCGATATCGCAGCGGGCGCTTCTCTTAGCGATATCAGCTGGATTGTTCGCAATTTCAATTTGGGGCTTTCAGTTCGTTAAATCCGGCTTCTTCCCGGCCTCCACATCGCCACAAATGGTGGTTGACTATTGGTTGCCTCAAGGCACTAAAATTGGCCGATCCGAAGCAGATATCGCGAAAGTTGATGAATTCGTTAGAGCGCAAGAAGGCGTCGTTTATACTGAGACTTCAATCGGTGCGGGAGGCATGCGGTACCTATTGGTTTACGGACCTCAGTCTAATAACGAAGCTTACGCCCAAATATTAGTGAGAACGGAAAATGCTTCGCAACTCAATGACCTGATACTCAAGGTCCAAAATCATATCGATGAAAACTATCCCAACGCTCAAGGCAAAGTATGGCGGTTTGTTCTGGGACCCGGTGGCGGTTCGAAAGTAGAGGCTGCTTTTTCAGGTCCGGATACGAATGTCTTGCGATTACTGGCGGAGAAAGCTAAGGGCATCATGGCTGATGACGGCGGTGCCATCTCTATCAAGGATGATTGGCGGCAAAAAGTCAGCAGCATCGAGCCGATTTACTCTGAAGTTCGAGGTCGCCGAGCCGGGGTCACCCGCGAAGATCTAGCCGGTGCTATCGCAACAAACTTTCGAGGACGTCAGGTCGGTGTTTATCGAGAAGGCAATGACCTCATTCCGATAGTGACTCGAGCGCCCATCGATGAGCGGGTAGGCATCGACAGCATTAACAGCATTCAAGTTTTAAGTTCTGTTACTGGGAAGACCGTACCTATTGGTCAGATTGTTGATGGGTTCAAAACGACATGGGATGACGGTTCACTAAAAAGGGTAGACAGAATATGGACGATCAAAGCCCAAAGCGACCCAGAGCCCGGCGCGCTGCCCTCGGACCTGCGGGATAGAATAAAGGCCGATATAGAGGCAATAGAACTACCGGCTGGCTACAACTTTGAATGGAAAGGCGAGTACGGAGACTCAAAGGAATCTAACGATAATCTTGCGTCGACCATTCCGCTCGGACTACTAGCCATGGTATTAATCGTTGTGGTTTTGTTTGGCACCTTGAGGCAACCCATTATTATTTGGTTAGTTGTCCCTCTAGCGCTTATCGGCGTAGTGGTGGGCTTAGTTGCAACCGAAACACCTTTAGAGTTTATGGCGATTCTCGGATTACTTTCTTTGTCAGGTCTATTGATAAAAAATGCGATTGTTCTAGTCGATCAAATTGATTTTGAAATCTCAGAGGGCAAAGCGAGGCTTGATGCCGTTGTCGAAGCGGCCGCGAGTCGTGTTCGACCGGTCATGATGGGAACATCAACAACTGTACTAGGCGTCTTGCCATTGTTGCTCGATGCCTTTTTCAAATCCATGGCTGTCGTAATTGTGTTTGGTCTTACTTTTGCAACGATTCTGACGTTGATCATTATCCCCATTCTTTACGCAGTATTTTTCAAAGTGAAATCTCACGAGGTGCAGGCTTAGTATGAAAAAAGCGCTCTTACTTATACTGACCGCGTTGGTGGTCCAATCTTGTGCGACGCCACAATCGGAGATTAGCGCATCGGCAAGTGAAGCAGCGAAAGGTTCACTGCCAGAGCGTGATGCGTGGCAAAGCGCACTGCAAGCAGGGGCAGTACAAGTTAGTTGGATTGCGTCTTTTAAAGATCCGCAATTGACGGCGCTTGTTGAAGAAGCCGTCGAAAAGAACCTTAACTTGCAAGTTGCTTCGGCGAACTTAGATCGAGCGCGAGCGCTTGCACGCCAAGCAGGTGCCAGTCTTTCGCCCACTGTGGATCTCTCAAGCAATGCAAACCGATCTGGTGGTGTGGAGAGTAGCGCTAATAACGCTACCGCATTAAACCTTGGTCTACAGGTTTCATGGGAAGCAGATCTATGGGGCCGCATCAGTTCCGGCGCTGCTCAAGCCACGTTATCAGCTCAAGCAGCCGAGGCCGACTTCCTATTTGCCCAATACTCTATTGCGGCTAATACCGCGCTGGCCTATTTCGCGGCTATTGAAGCGCATATACAAGAGCAAAATTCGCAAGAAACGATTCGCCTGCTTGAGCGAACATTGAAAATTGTACAGGCTCAATATGACGAAGGTATGGCTTCGGCTCAAGATTTAGCGCTGACACGATCTGATATGGCAGTCGCGAGAGAACGCAATCAGGCTTTAATAAATAGCAAATCAACCGGACTGCGTTCCTTAGAATTACTGCTAGGGCGTTATCCCAGTGCTGATCTTGTCATCCGTCAAGCTTTGCCAGCATTACCCGCCCCGCCACCTGCTGGCGCACCCGCCGAGCTTTTAGAACGGCGCCCAGATCTTGTTGCGGCGGAGAGGAGAATCGCAGCAGCCTTTAATGCAGTGGAAACTGCAAAGGCTGCTCGATTGCCAAGCCTCAGTCTGACAGGAAATCTAGGTGGTGCTTCAAGTGATTTATCAAACCTCCTCAACCCGGCGAATGTTGCATGGAGTTTAGGCTCCAGTTTGTTAGCACCACTCATTGACGGGGGCAGGCGTCTTGAAGCTGTGAATAGTGCCAATGCAGATCAACAGGCAGCTATTGCCCAGTATGCAGATGCTGCTTTAAATGCTTTTGGAGATGTCGAAAATTCACTTGAGCAAGGCGAGGGTTTGGCTATTCGCTTGTCTGCACTTAAGGAGTCCGAAGCACAAGCTAGAAAAGCCTATACGATTGCGGAGATTTTACACAAGGAAGGTGAGTCCAGTTTGTTAGATTTACTCACGGTTCAGCAACGACTGATAACAGCGCAAAGTAGTGTGACATCGATGGAACGAGCGTCGCTTCAGCAGAGAGTCGGCTTGAATCTGGCGCTCGGTGGCAGCTGGTAGGGAAACTCATCGTTCCCACAAAACGTAAGAAACAAAACAAAACGCGCCCAAATTCACTGGTCAAAATCGCCCTGCTCGGCTTNNAGCCATCAACGCAACCGTCTCCCTGCCAACAGATCAGCATCCTTCCTGAAGAGCAGGCTGTTAGACCAATTCACGCAATAAACACCGGGATCATGGACAACCACACAGCTAAGACCATCTGGGCAATTAATAGGCTCAACTTCTCGCGTGACTTCAACGATCGATTTGAGTCGATTATCTACCCGGATGGTTTTAATACGGCATTGTCGGAATCACATCTTATAAAGAGGAGTAATGAAAAATAAGCGAGTAGAGCTGAGCAACAGCTGCCATTTTCTTCAAAGAAAATATTGGCCGCAACCTAAAACCAGCAGCAATTCAGACATTGACTAGCATCACTTGCGCGCGTATCTTACTGACGAAAACGTCAATAAGGTATTTATATGACTTCCCTCGGAAATTTTAGGACGGAAACCCGCGATTGGCTCGAGGAGA
>ENA-UZXA01004512-UZXA01004512.1-metagenome-genome-assembly--contig:-Day-1-1m-contig-4512_pt1 | contig 11948 bp, 9 predicted proteins | sample MGYA00260336_ERZ794896 | MGnify/ENA metagenome assembly ERZ794896
GGGCTATTAGAGTCAGACACGGCCGAATATGGTGATTTTATGCAAACCGGCGCTCCTTGTGGCACACTATTAGCACTCAATCCTATCAAATTAATAGGCTATGCAACCGAGACACAAGTATCCAAAATAGATGTTAATACAACGGCTGGTGCAAGATTGATAAGTGGAGATACAGTATCGGGAACGGTAAGTTTTATTTCTAGGTCAGCAGATCCCACCACACGTACTTTCCTTGTTGAGACTACTGTTCCAAATGAAAATTATGAAATCCGAGAAGGTTCAACAGCTGATATATACATATCACTTGCTGGGGCAAAAGGACATTTACTACCGCAATCATCACTTACTCTTAACAGTTCCGGAGAACTTGGAGTAAGAATTGCCATAAATGACAAAGCTAAATTTATTCCAGTAAAGATCATAAGAGATGCTGAAGAAGGCGTCTGGGTTACAGGTCTTCCAAATTCAGTAGACGTGATAATTGTTGGGCAAGAATATGTCACAGATAATTCAAATATAAAAGTATCATACAAGGTTTCGCAATAATGATTGGAATGATTGACTGGGCAACCGACAGAGCCCGAATGATTTTAGTATTTGTTGCAATGTCTCTTGCAGCAGGTATTTTAGCATACACAGGCTTACCAAAAGAAGGTGAACCAGATATTGATATTCCTGCATTATTTGTATCAGTCCCTTTCCCCGGAATATCTGCAGAAGACAGTGAAAAGTTAATTGTAAAACCTTTAGAAAATAAGTTGCGTGACATTAATGGTTTAAAAACAATGTCATCAACTGCTTCAGAAGGATATGGTGGAGTAGCGCTTGAATTTGAATTTGGTTGGGATAAATCTGCTACAATTGCAGATGTCCGTGATAAAGCAAATCAAGCTCAAGCTGAATTTCCAGACGGTGCTGACCAGTACTCAATAAATGAAATTAATTTTTCAAGGTTCCCAATATTAGTTGTTTCAATGTCAGGGCAATTACCTGAAAGAACAATGACTAGAGTAGCAAAGAACCTACAGGATAGAATAGAATCCATGACTGAGGTTTTGGAAGTTGGTTTAGCAGGCCAGCGTGATGAAATGTTAGAAGTTTTGATCGATCCATTAAAGCTTGAAGCTTACAATGTCACAGCGGGTGAGTTAATTAATGTTGTAACAAATAATAACTTATTAATTGCTGCTGGTGAAATAGAAAACGAAGCAGGCGCCTTTGCTATTAAGATACCCTCGTCTTTCAATGAACCAAAAGATGTCTATAATTTGCCGGTAAAGGTTAATGGTAACAGAGTTATTACACTCGAAGATTTGGCCGATATTAGGCTAACATTTGAAGATAGAGTTGGTACGGCTCGTTTTAATGGTGAGACAACTGTTACTCTGCAAATAATCAAACGAAAAGGTGTAAACTTAATAAGTACAGTTAGTTTGGTGAAAGCCAAAGTAGAACAAATAATCTCTGAATGGGAACCCGAACTTAGGGATGCAATAACAATAGATTTTTCATCTGATCAATCCAGACAAGTTTCTGATATGGTAAGCCAACTTGAAGGTTCAGTTTTGACCGCCATTGCTCTAGTAATGATTGTCGTTTTAGCTGCGCTGGGAATTAGGTCTGCTCTTCTTGTTGGCTTTGCAATTCCTACATCTTTCCTATTAGCCTTTGCCCTAATGGGAATATCCGGAATTACGATCTCGAATATGGTAATGTTCGGATTAATACTCGCTGTAGGAATGTTAGTGGATGGTGCCATAGTTGTTGTCGAATACGCTGATAAACGTATAGCTGAAGGTACTGGCCCAATGGAAGCATATGGCTCAGCTGCCAAAAGAATGTTTTGGCCTATTGTTTCTTCAACAGCAACAACATTATGTGCATTTTTACCAATGTTATTTTGGCCAGGCGTGCCTGGCGAATTTATGAGAATGTTACCTATAACATTGATATACGTATTATCAGCTTCATTACTCGTTGCTCTTATTTATCTTCCCGTAATTGGTGGAGTAGCTGGAAGATTAACACGTATTTTAGAGAATATTTCTAATAATTTGAGAAATAATTCAAAACTCATAGTGCGCATATTATTAGTAATCGTATCAATTGCGATCATTTTTGCTGGTGTAATTCAACTGGTAAATGGCATTGCTGTTATTGGTGCACTGTTATTTTTTATTGGATGCATGGCTACTTCAGCCACAACAAGTTCTTTGAAATCCATTTCGAAAAATAATAGGGATTTAAAGCCAAACCTTTATGCACGTCTGATTACTTTAATTGTTAATAAATGGTACATGCCAGCTGTAGTGATAGGTCTAACAATATTTTTCTTAATAACAGTTTTCTCTGTTTTTGGAAAAAATAATAATGGTGTTGAATTCTTTGTGACCACAGAACCAGAAAACGCCATAGTTTATGTGCGTGCCCGAGGAAATTTATCTCTAGCTGAAAAAGATATACTAGTTGAAAACGTTGAAGGTTTAATCAAAGACATCGATGGCATACAAAGTGCATTTGCATTTGCTGGAGATGGTGGGTTGGATAATAACACTGGTGGAGCCACTGCTCCACTAGATACAATTGGCCAAATCCAAATTGAAACTACACCTTGGGAAGCACGGCAAGGATCACCATCAGGTTTTGATATACTTAAAGCAGTAGAGGCAAGAATTGCAGATGTTCCTGGTGTTCAGGTGGAAATCTTAGAACTCGCTCAAGGTCCTGCTTCTGGCAAACCATTAACTCTTAGAGTTAAAGGATCAAATTTTGACGACTTAAAAACAGCAGCAGGAATTGTTCGCGATCATTATGAAACGATTGATGGTCCAATTAAAATTGAAGATACAAGGCCACTTCCTGGAATAGATTGGCAAGTAGATGTTGATGTTGAAAAAGCAGGCAGATACAAAGCAGATGTTGCACAAGTTGGAGCAATGGTACAGCTTGTTACACGTGGTCTAAAACTTGGGGATATGACTGTAGATACGTCTGATGAGGATATTGATATCCGTGTACGACTTCCAAAAAAAGATAGACTTCTTTCTACTCTAGAAACATTACGCGTTAGAACAAACTCTGGTTTAATTCCAATATCAAACTTCATTACTCTAAGACCAGTTGAGAAACTTGGGCAAATCGATCGTGATGATAGTAAGAGGTATTTTGATATTAAAGCCGATGTAGCAGAAGGAATTAATGCTGGCGAAAAAATTGCAGAAATAACAAAATGGTTAGAAGAAGAAGAACGCTTACCAAATGGAATTGAATGGGAATGGAAAGGCGATCAAGAAGAGCAAGCAGAAAGTTCAGCATTTCTGGGCAAAGCCTTTCTTGGCGCTTTAGGATTAATGTTTGTAATTTTATTGGCACAATTTAATTCATTTTATAACTCAGCACTTGTTTTAATAGCTGTTGTTCTTTCAACTGCAGGAGTTTTAATCGGAATGTTAGTCATGAACCAAGCATTTAGCGTTATTATGACTGGAACAGGGATTGTAGCTTTAGCAGGAATTGTAGTAAATAATAACATTGTCTTGATTGATACTTATCAAGAGTATTCAAAAAACATGCCAGCACTTGAAGCTATTGCAAAAACTGCACAAGCCAGAATTCGTCCTGTTCTTTTAACTACAATAACAACCATGGCTGGTTTAACACCCATGATGCTCGGCATTTCCATTGATTTTATAAATGGTGGATATTTTATAGATCAGCCAACTGCGCTCTGGTGGAAACAGCTTGCAACTGCAGTAGTTTTTGGGCTGGGAATTGCAACTGTTTTAACCCTTGTTCTGACGCCGTCATTACTAGCACTAAGAGTTTGGGTTAGCAAAGGTGCCTATGCTGGATTTACAAAGCTTTTTAGGCTCAAATCTATTGCACGCTAACCTAGTTAATTATCAGATAGAGACTGGCATTAGATTGCCAGCTCGGCCTCTGACTCTTGGATATGCCACATTTTAGTATATCGGCCATTGAGATTTAAAAGCTCGTCATGTGTGCCTTTTTCAACAATGCAACCTTGTTCCAAAACAATAATCTGATCAGCGTCAACGACCGTCGATAAACGGTGAGCAATTGTTATAACAGATCTTCCCGAACCTAATCCTCGTAAACTATCTTGGATGTTTCTTTCAGTTTCTGTATCTAACGCCGAAGTTGCTTCATCCAGTACTAATATGGGAGGGTTTTTCAACAAAGTACGTGCAATACCTACTCTTTGCTTTTCACCTCCAGATAACTTTAATCCTCTCTCGCCAACAGTTGTATTATAACCATCAGTTAAACTAATTATAAAATCATGTATTTTTGCTGACTTGGCAGCAGCTATTATTTCATCTTCTGATGCACCATCCCGACCATAAGATATATTATATCCTATAGTATCGTTAAATAGAACAGTATCCTGGGGAACAATCCCTATAGAGTTATGAACAGATGCTTGCGTTACACCACGAATGTCTTGCCCATCAATTTTCAAACTTCCAGAATTTACATCATAAAATCTAAAAAGAAGACGCCCAATGGTTGATTTACCAGAACCAGACGGGCCAACAATGGCAACAGTCTCACCTTTTTTTATTTTCAACGATAATTTGGATAGTATAGTTCTTTCTGGATCATAGCCAAATGTAACGTTATCAAATTCAATTTGACCACCTTTTATATTTAAATCTTTGGCATTTGCCACGTCAATTACTTCTTGAGGTTGACCAAGAAGATCAAACATTTCGCCCATATCAACTAATGCTTGTCGAATTTCACGATATACTGTTCCCAGAAATCCCAAAGGCATTGTTATTTGAATCATATAGGCATTTGCCATAACAAAATCGCCAACACTCAATTCTCCCCTTTGAACAGCCATAGCAGCCAATATCATTACTGTAATTAATCCCCCAGTGATAAGGAGTGTTTGCCCAAAATTTAAAAAAGCTAATGAATAACTGGTCTTCAATGCAGCAGCTTCATAACCTCGCATACTTTCATCATATCTTAGTGCTTCTCTTTCTTCAGCACCAAAGTATTTTACTGTTTCAAAATTCAATAAACTATCAATAGCTTTTTGATTAGCATCAGTATCTTTATCATTCATTTCTTTACGTACTTTCACCCGCCATTCTGTGACGGAAAAAGTAAACCAAATATATAAGACAATAGTAATCAAAACGATTACCATATAGATAAAACCAAACTCCAGATAAAAGATACCTGCAACAATTAACAATTTAAGAATTAGTGGCCCAATTGAGAAAAGCATAAACCTTAATAAAAACTCGACCCCCTTAACACCACGCTCCATTACTCTACTTAATCCACCAGTCTTGCGTGTAATGTGATACCTGAGAGATAATCGATGCATATGCCTAAATGTCTCTAAAGCTAGTTGGCGTAGAGCACGTTGACCTACTTGTGCAAATATCACGTCTCTAAGTTGGCTAAATCCAACTGACAAAATGCGCATAACACCATAAGCCACAACCATGCCGAGTGCACCTGCAGTCAACATAAATATAGTTTGATCTTCATCCGCTCCCGGAGCAAGGGCATCAACAGATACTCCATAAAAGTATGGTGCCAGTAATCCTAGTATTTCACCAAGTACTAATGCCAACATTGCAAGAACAACTCTAAATTGTATATCTTTTCGCGATTTTGGCCATAAATATGGTAAAACAGATTTGATCACGTTCATTGCTTGTCCGCTTTTCAAATTTGCTGATGAAGTAGTGGGTCTCAATGTAATTAATCTCCTTTGAAGTCTTAACATAGTATTATGCTTCAAACTTGACTAGTTAATTCAAACTAAACTTTGTGAATATTATTTTTCAGGTATTTGGAACACTTGACCTGGATAAATTAAATCTGGGTCTTTTATTGAATCTCGGTTAGCTTCAAAAATTTGAACGTATCTCATACCGAAGCCATATTTTAATTCTGCTAACTTCCATAGCGTAAAGCCAGGTTGTATTGTGGCCTGACCATCTTCCATTTCACGAATTACACGTTGGAACGGACTCTCTACACGATCTACAACTTTACCTTCATTATTGATTGCATCAACTCTTAGCGTATAAATACCTTCTTCAATGTTAGGTATTTCAAAGTTCCACTTTCCATCAGTAACTTCTCCTAAAACAACTGGTTTATTATCAACATATACTCGAACTATCTGCTCAGATGATGCCCTACCAGCAAGAATTACATCGCCACTTGCAGCATAGTTAATTGTATCTAATGAAAGAGGTTGAATCTTTGGGGCTATATCGTTTTGTTCTTGAACAATTATCTTACCGTCAGATTCAGCAATAATAATTTTTGGGTCACTCCCTTCAGCCTCTTTATTTGGAATTATTAAAACTGTATCTGCAGATTTGATGTTGCTATCATTTACATCTTCTAACTGCAGCTCAAGTGGTTTTTCACCAGAAGGGATCGTTGTTAATATAGCAAAAGCTCCTGAGGCATCAGTTTCAGTAGTCTCCAGCTCTTGTCCATCTACCAACAATCTTACCTCACTATTAGGCTTAGCTGAACCTGCAATAATTGCAGATCCATCTTCATCCACTCTTACTAAATCAAATGATGGATTATTTTTAATTACAGCTTCATTCTCTTCTTTAGTAGCTGCCTCTATTTCAGCCGCAGCCACCTTATCTTTAGTGGCTGCCTCTATTTCAGCCGCAGCCACCTTATTTTTAGTTACTGACTCTACCTCAGCCATAGCCTCATTATTTTTAGCAACTGGCTCAGATACAACTGAAGGCACCTCATTTTTAGCAGCTGGCAACTCTGCACTTTCAGTTATCTCTTTTTTAATGATAGGCACTTCTGCAGATTTAACTATTTGCTCTTTGGTAACTATACTACCTTTAACTGCAGGTGTTTCTTTTTGGTCAATTGAATTTATCTCTACAGACACTTCCTCATTGGAACCAGCTTCATTCACCTCAACTTTTACAATATCAAGATCATCATCTACGGTTTCCATTACAATAAAAAATATTGCCAGCACAGCAAATGCAGCTGCAAAAGAAAGAATAACTTTATCTTCTGAACGATTTCCAAATGTCATTCTGACACGTGAAGATTCCTTTAATTTGAGGATCTCAGTTTTTTTAGCATTCATATTCTTTTGCCCCCTTGGCGGTACTTAATAATAGTAGTAAGTATAAACAATGAATTTACAACGCAAAAAATCCATATGTGTCTATTGCGCACACCGTGATGGTATAAAATCCAATTATTTACAAGCAGCCTCTGACACCGGAAATATGATTGCCCGCAATGGTATGCGATTAATATATGGGGCAGGAAACGTTGGATTAATGGGTAAAGTTGCTAATTCTGCTCAATTAGGGAATGCAGAGGTATTTGGTGTTATACCAGAACATCTGCTTGAACAAGAAATTGGTAAACAAGATATAGATACTTTTATAATTACTGAAAATATGCACGAAAGAAAAAAAATAATGGTGTTAAATTCTGATGCTTTTATCCTTTTACCCGGAGGGTTTGGAAGCTTGGATGAATTTTTTGAATTGATAACTTGGCGACAATTAGGATTACACTCCAAACCATGTCTTATTTTTAATGTAAACGGTTATTGGGACCCACTTTTAAAATTAATTGAGAACCAAATTTCAGAAGGCTTTGTACAATCCAATAATAAAAGTTTTTATTCAGTTGTAGACACTATTGATGAGCTTGAAACTAAATTAATTCAAGCACTCTCATGACGGATAGCATAGTAAGAATAGATTCCTAATCCTGTCCAAATTAAACCAAATGCTATAAAATGTATCCTACCTATTGGCTCCAAAAAAATAAATGTTGCTAGTAGAAATTGCAGTGTAGGATTTACATATTGGACTAGACCAACAGTAGCCAATCTTAATCTTTCCATCGCAAAAGCCATAAGAATCAAAGGTACTCCAGTTAAAATTCCAGTAAAAATAAGGGCAATACTCACTTTAAAATCACTTCCAAAGAACCCACCATCACGACCCGAAATTCCTTGCCATCCAAAGAAATGTGTTCCTGCAAGCCATATCAAAGCAATCGGGAGTAGACATATTACTTCCCAAAAGACCGACCTCATGGGGCCAATAGTTAAAGGCTTTTTTACTAGTCCATACAAGCCAAATGTAACAGCAAGCATTATTGAAATGTATGGAAATTCTCCAACGCCAAAACTGAGTAAAATAACAGCAATAACTGCTAGACTGATTGCAAACCATTGTGATGAGCTTAAGCGTTCACCTAAGAAAATAGCTCCAAATGCAACAGCTACTAATGGGAAAATATAGTAGCCTAAACTTGATTGAGCAACTTTGCCAATTTGAACTGCATAAATAAAGAAAAACCAATTAATACTTATGAAAATTGCAGCAAAAAAAACACGAAAAAAAGATTTCTTTGGAATTAGAACTAACCCCCTTCTTGCAAATAAAATTAAACCAATGAATACAGATGTCCAAATAGTCCGATGAGAAAGAACTTCTAATGGTGGCACTTGCGAAATATAGCTGTAATAAAACGCAGAAAACCCCCAAATAGAACAGGCTAAAAACATAGCCAAAACACCTGTAGTTTCTCGCTTCAAATTAAGTCCAATCTAAAAAAGAAGCCCCGTTGAAATTCTCAACGGGGCCTTTTTGCTATGTGACCTAGACTCCATTGAAATCTAGTCCTCCCGTCACATTGCTTTGTTTGTTACATGTACAATGCAATTTTTGATATAAGAGTCAATCAAATATCATTAATTTATTTTATTAAGAATTGGCCAATCGTGCAGCTACGTTTTCCCAGTTGACTAAGTTATCCAAAAAATTAGAAATATAAACAGGACGTTTGTTTCTAAAATCAATATAGTATGAATGTTCCCAAACATCACAACCAAGTAATGTTGTTTGTCCATAACACAAAGGATTAACACCATTTTCAGTTTTGGTAATTTTTAAACCACCATCTGTGTCTTTAACTAACCAGCACCAACCAGATCCAAACTGACCAACACCCGCTGCACCAAAATCTGATTTAAATGCCTCAACTGAACCAAAGCTTTCAACAATAGCGGCCTCTAATTCACTTGGCATCGCTCGGCCATTAGGCCCCATCATTTCCCAAAACTGGTTATGATTCCAAAGTTGTGAAATATTATTGAATATTCCATTCTGGGAAACACTTTCTGAATTGTAAGTGCCAATTGTTATTTCTTCTAAGGATTTATTTTCCCATTCTGTACCAGAAATGAGTTTATTGCCATTATCAACATAAGCTTTGTGATGTAAATCATGGTGAAATTCTAATGTTTCAGCTGACATTCCACCTTTTGCAAGAGCATCATGTGAATATGGTAGTTCAGGAAGTTCAAAAGCCATGTTGGGCCTCCATAAATAAAGTTAATTTTCAAATATCAATATAGCTTTTGTATCCAATAGGGAAAGCCAAAAAAATTATAATTCTAATTATTCAAATTGGTAAAACTGCTAACCCAACTCTTCGCTCTTCTGATAATAATACATTATAAGTTCTACATGCGCTTGGGCTATTCATTACTTCAAATGGAACACCAGCTTTTTCAAGTTTATTATATATGGTTTTTGGTAATGGAGAAATTTCTTTTCCCATACCTATAAAAACAACATCATAATCATCTTTGTTTTCAATAATAGCAGTTAAATCATCTAATCCTGTCCAATTAATAGATCCTTTCAAAGTTAAAAAAAGTGCCCCTTTATGAATTATATTAGAAACTCGGAAAAAACCCGGCCCATAAGAGTCTACAGGCGGTTGTCCATTAAAAGAAACTTCATTTATTTGCATTTTTTAACTCCAAACTGGTAATCCTATCATCGCGCTTAATGCAATTAACCCATATGCAATTCGACGATATATTATTTCTTTATTTGGGTTGAATATTTTTTGCCCAACTAAACCGCCTAATGTATACGGAACAGATAAGAACAAACCTATTACTAAAGGTATAAAAACCAACAACCCCTTGAGTAAGAAAACGCCAAACATTACCAAATCAACAAAAAACAAATACAACATAGTATTTCCTCTAATTACAGAAGCTGGTTTATGACTAGACATATAAGTCAAAATGACCGGAGGCCCAGAAATTCCTGCAATTCCAGACATAAAACCACTTAAAGAACCAATCGCCATAAGCATAATTTTGTTCAAAGGGTTTTGGTAGCGCCAGCCACTTGCAAGTAGAATTAACATCGCCATGGATAATATCGATACTAGCCAGCGGAATAAAACTGGATCAACTTGGGTGAGGAAATATACTCCTATTGGCAAACCTATAATTGCGCCGACAACTAATAATGAAACCTCAGTTGGTTCACCATCACGCCATGCTCTTGGCAATAATGCCATAGGGCCAAAAATATCAAATGACATCATTATTATAATCGCCCATACAGGGCTAGTAACTGCAGCTGCAATTGGCATAAAAACCAGAGCAGTCCCAAATCCTGCAAAGCCGCGAACCAATCCGGCAAAAACTACTGTAATTATTAACCAAGCTAACCCATCAAAAGAAAGAATTTGCTCAATCAAAGCTATCATGCATCAATGCCTGCAAACTGAGTGCCAGCTTTACCATCATTAGTTTTATCCCAATCACGCTTAACTCCAAGACGCAATAAAATCGAAGACGCCACAAACACTGAAGAATATGTTCCAATTATAACACCCCAGATCATAGCAAAAACAAACCCATGTATAACATCACCACCCAAAATAAATAGACTAATCAATGCAATAAGTGTTGTTAAAGATGTCATTACAGTACGAGATAATGTTTCATTTATAGACATACTTAGTAGGTCTTTTAATAAGGTTTTCTTATATTTTCTTAAATTTTCACGAACACGGTCAAAAACAACAACTGTATCGTTGAGCGAATACCCAACAATAGTCAATAAAGCAGCAATTATCGCTAAATCAAATTTAATTTGCAAAAGACTAAAAATGCCAATTGTTATTACAATATCATGTATTAGCGCTGCAATAGCACCAACAGAAAACTGCCACTCAAACCTCAACCAGATATAAAATAACACAGCACCAATTGCAGCCAACACAGCCGTAATAGCTGCCTGAACTAATTCTCCAGAAACTTCAGGCCCAACACTTTCAACTTGAGGAAATGTTATTGTTTCATCCAATGAAAGCAAGGCTGCTTTTACAGCACGAATAACCTCAACAGTTGCAGCTTCCTCTCCACTTTGTGCTTCAAATCTGATTTGAGCAGCATTTAAATCTGGCTTTGTTACATCAAAAATTTCTGTTACAGTTACATCACCTAAATCCAGTGGCTTTAATGCTGCTCTGTAGGCGGCTACATCAACAGAAGCTTGTGCATCAGTTCTTATTGTGGTGCCACCCAAAAAATCTATACCTAAATTTAAACCATTAAAGAAAAATAAAAATATAGAAATAGCCATAGCTAGAACTGAAGCTCCAAAAGTTAACCTAGTGGATTGGAAAAAATTAATTTTTATATTGTCTGGAACCAGCTTTAAACGCATTACAATCTCCTAAATTTCTATTGATTTTGGACGCTTACGGTCTATCCAAATTGATATTAATAATCTTGTAACCCAAATTGCTGTAAATACAGATGTAACGATCCCGATACCCAATGTGATAGCAAATCCTTTTACTGGTCCAGAGCCAAATACAAGTAAAATAACTGCTGCAATTAGTGTAGTAATATTAGCATCTATTATAGCACTGAAAGCACGTTCATAGCCTAATTCAATTGCTTTACGAGGATTTTTTGCTTTTTTCAGTTCTTCTCGGATACGTTCAAAAACAAGTACATTTGCATCCACTGCCATTCCTACAGTAAGTACTATACCGGCTATTCCAGGTAAAGTAAGTGTCCCAGATATAACACTTAAAACAGCAAAAATTAATGCTAC
>ENA-UZXA01000222-UZXA01000222.1-metagenome-genome-assembly--contig:-Day-1-1m-contig-222_pt1 | contig 11946 bp, 21 predicted proteins | sample MGYA00260336_ERZ794896 | MGnify/ENA metagenome assembly ERZ794896
AAATCAATAGCTGGTACATTAGCAACAATATCTAATTTAAATATGCTAGATAGAGTTACTATTGCATCACTTGGTGATGTAGTACAACCTTTTTCTAACTCAGCTAATTTTACATCTTTTTTTAAAGGTGCGTTAAGAACAGGATTTACTCAATCAAGAGAAACAGGTGTAGCTAAAAATTTAAATTTAAATTTATCAGATGAAATTCGTGGATGGTTACAAAAAACAGGTAGTAAAATAGATAAAAAAAGTACTGCTAGAACTGTCATGGGAGAAGAAGCAGTTTTAAAATTTGATGATGCTACTCAAGCAGCAAATGTTATGGGTAAAATGGGTCCATTAAGAAAAGTAAACGAATGGGGTTTTAAAATTATGGGTCTTCAATGGTTAACTGGATTAGCTAGAAGATATGCATATAATGTTGGAGCAGTCGATGCTTATACAAGTGCAAATAAATTAGCTAAGTTTGTTAGTGCTAATGGTAATAAAAGTTTAAGTTCTGGTAAAGGATTAAAATTAGTTAGAGATTTAAATAGATATAGTATTGATGTTCAAGATGGTTTAAAATTAGGTTCATTTAGTAGTTTTGATGAAGCTGTTGCAAATAAAGCAGTTAATAAAGTATTAAATCAATCAGGTATTCTTGCTGCAAATAGAGATGCTTTAATACCTCAAGTACAAAATAGATTATTATTTGCTCAAAGTAGAAATCCTTGGGTTAGATTAATGGGTCAATTTACTTCTTGGGCTATGGCTAAATCATCACAAACAAATAAAATGTTACAAAGAATTGAAAATGGTGAAGCTAGACAAATGGTAAAATTATTGGCTGCTTTACCTGTATATGGTGGTATTCAAATGTTAAGAGAAATTGCTAAACATGGTGAAGTTATAACTGACCCAGCTTATAATGAAGATAAATGGTGGTCTGAAGCTTTAAGATTATCAGGAATGTCAGGTATACTTCCTGAATTAACTGTTGGAAGATTAACTGGACCAGGTTCACAACAACCATGGTTTATACCTTTTCCTGCAGCTAGTGTTGCAACTGATATTGGAAAAGTTATACAAGATACTTTAGTAGGAGATACTGATAAAGCAATGAAAAGATTTTTAGATAAGATTGTTCCTTTACCTACTTATAGAAAATGGATAATGGATTTGTTTAGTGGTGTTGAAGTAACTAAAACATATGGTAAAAATAATGTAGATAGTACTGATAATACAATTAAACCTAGAAAATTTTCTGATGGAGGTGTTGTTATTAAAAGAAAAAAATATACAACAGGAGATTTAGCTTTATCTAATTTAGAAGGTGTTAAAGTTATTACAAAAGATAATAGTAAACTTACAAACAATGATAAATATATTGTTGGAGATAATTTAAATTATGATTTAAATTTTAAAAGTGAAAAAGTAATAGAAAAAAAACCTATGAATAAAAAGAAATTAACTACAATGGCTAGTGCTGCAGTAATAGCTGCAACAGGAGCAACAGCAAATATAGATAATGAAGTAAATAACTATGTTGATAAAATTAAAAATTATGAGGGAACAGGTAAAGTTATTATCGTTGATGGTAAAAAATATTTTAAAAATTATAGATTAGGAGATGAAGAATTTATTACAAGTGGATATGGTTTTTATAATAAAGATAATAAAGAAGGTGGAATGGTTTCTGAAGAGAAAGCAATGAAAGATTTAAAAAATAATATTAAATTAAAATTAATACAAACTAAAAAAAATATTAAAAACTTTGATAGTCTATCTAATAATTTAAAAAAGAATATAGTATCATCATGGTATAGAGGTTCATTATCAGGTAGTCCTAAAACTATTAGATTAATTAATGAAGGTAAATTTAAAGAAGCATCAATTGAATTTTTAAATAATGCTGAATATAAAGCAGCAGTTAAATCAGGTTCAGGTGTTGCTAAAAGAATGGAAGATGTTGCAAATGCAATTAAAATGGAAGCACTAAAAAAAAAGGAGATATAAATGCCATTTGAAATGATAACAATGCTAGGCTCAACAGTACTCGGAGGAGTAATGAGTATATGGTCGCAAAGCATAAAAGCAAAACAAGCAGAACAAAAGATGCTTATACAAAGAGCAGAAGTACAACAACAAGGTTTTAAAGAAGCTAGAGAATATGATAACAAAGGTTTCCAATGGACTAGAAGAATTATAGCATTAACTGCTGTATTTGCTATAGTACTATTACCAAAACTTATGCCTATATTATCACCAGATACAAGTGTGATTGTAGGTTATTTAGAATTTAGACCTTCATTTTTCTTTATACCAGAAAAAGAAATAATGAAATGGGTAACACTATCATCTAATAGTTTAGTTATTACACCATTAGATACTAACTTAGTATCAGCTATTATTGGTTTATACTTTGGTGGTTCGTTAGTAAAGAAATAATATGATAGATAAATTTTTTTATAAATTATTTTGTTTAATAGATAATTTATTTTCATGGTTAGAAACTTACTCTATTAAATTTACTACTTGGTTATGGCATTCAAGAGTAAATTTATTAAGAAAGAAAAGAAAGAAAAAATGAGAGATACTAAACTTATAAATGCTTACACAGAAAAAGTAAACAAAGAGAGAAAGAGAATGGAACTGTTTAAGGATTTAAAAAAGGAAGTAGAGACTGGTGCTAATGGTACTCAGTCTTATATAATAAAAGAAGGTGTTAACAAAGGTAAGAAAGCAATTAAATAATATGGAGTCTAGTTATGAATTATTATTTTACAGGTTTGTTAATTATTGCTTTTGTATTATTAGCATTTTTTGTACAACCAGGATATATACCTAGATGAGTAAAGATAAACAAGTTAGTATTAGTGATAAAACAGCAGTAAGTATGCCTATTAAAAACATGATAGGTATTATAGTTGCTGTGGCTATGGGTGTGTTTGCTTATACAGAAGTAACTGCAAGGTTGACTTCACTTGAGACATCAAGAGAATTATTTCAAGCAGACTTACTTAAAAAAAGTGAGCAATTACCTACTGACCAAGAACAGTATATGTTGATAGAAGATTTGTATAAGGCAACAGAAAAATTAGAAAAGACTCAAGAACAAAATATGACTAACAAAGTTAATATACAATTTCTTAATAAACAATTAGAAAAAGCTTTAGAAGATATAGAACATCTTAAAGATAAGGTAAGAGCAAATGGAACAAGTCATTAGTACAGTAGTAGCATTATGTATGTTTATAGCAGGAGAGTTAACTGAACATAGAATACAACCTGCAATGTCCGATTGTTTAAAGGGTAAGAGAGTAGCTGAGAGAGTAGCTAGTGATAATATAGAATATAAATGTGGAAAAGTAAAAGCTGAAATTGAAGAAAATATTGATGGTTCAAAAGCAATTAAAAAAATAATAGAATAATGACAGCAGCAAAAATATATATACTAACAATAATGTTGTGTGCAGTAGGAGAACCTCAATGTGTTATGCCACAAGTAATTAGTGAACATAATACACACTACGATTGTGTTAAACATGGGATGGGTGATGGTTATGAAATTTTATTTGGAAGTGATTTAACTAAACAACAGATTAATGATTCAAAGTTATATGTTAGATTCAGTTGTATTCCTAGAGAAATAGTTGAATCTTAATTATAAGAAACATCTGAAGCAATCTTTTCTAAATCCTCAGTTAATAAATCAAACTTAGCATTACACTCTCTTAACAAAGCTTTAATAACTCCAGAATTTTCTTTTTTAAAATGAAGATGTATTTTATCTAAAGGATACTTAGATAATTCAGTTATGAATTGTCCTTGATTATTAATAATCAATTTGAAACTCATAAGGTGAGCTTCTTTTCTTCTAACTCTTTTCTTTTGTTTAAGTTTTCGATTGGTTTTCATGCTTCTCTTTCAGTAAGTCAACAAGAAAATCATCATCATTCTTCTCGCTTCTAAGTTTAGTCATAGGAGTATCACCTTCTTTATAGGTTTCAATTGTTCTAATTCTAACAGGACTAGTCATGAATATAGGAAACTTAGGATTGTCTAAAGACTTTACCATAAAGAAACCATCTTCAGCAACACCAAATGTTTCTACTTTTTTAATATCTATATCATCTGAACCAATCAAACAAACTCTTAAATTATATACATCTTTTTTTTCAGGTGGTTTAATATTCTTACCATTTAATCCTACAATATTTGTCATACATCTGTCCTTATTATATGTTTTCTTAAAGCACGAACAAGTTCTTCAATCTTATCTATACAAGAAATTAAATCTTTATCAGTAATATAATGTTGTTTATCTTTTAATTTATCATATTCTTTTAAAGTAATAGTAACAGTACTTTGCTCATTTTCGTATGTAGCATCTACATCTCTATCTTCAATACTAGTCATTATATTTTTTTATTATGTATGTCTTCTATAACAACAGGTGCTACTTCTCCTTGTTGTCCATCATCATCAGCTAAACTATCTATACTTTCAGTATACATTTCATTTAACTTATCATTGTTTCTTGTTATCTTTAATTTAAGATGGTCTTTCAATGCATCAATCTTAACATGAAGTATTTTATCTAAGTGTGGATTAATACCATACATAGGTAAATCATTTAATGCTGAGATAATTCTGCGAAAACCTCTTGCTCGTTTTTCTAATTGTGTTATCTGTGATTCATTAGTCATAGTCTCTCTCCAATATCATTTCTAAATAGTGAATTGCTTTTTCTATATCTTTTTGTTTTCCTTTTTTAGAGTGTCTACAAATATATTTAATTGCATTACCTTCTGCAAATAATAATTGATTCTCATTTATAAAATGAGCAGGTTGAATTTTCATACCTTTATAATGGTCGCCATCAACTTGCTTATCTAAGCTATCGTAAGCAACACCTTTAAACATTTCTTTACTTGGCATTATATTATATTATCCTGTCTTCTTAATTGTTTTTCTGTTGGTTGTAACATAGCATTTAAATCATCTATTGTCAACTCTGAATTTCTTTTTAGTTTTTTTACTATCCATTTATAAGACCAAGGTTGTAATCTAAATTGGTCTTGACTATCATAGTAGTGAGTTTGATTAGGTATAAAATCAAATACATTTTTATAATTAATCTTACTAGCTTCTTCTTTAGACAACAAAGACTGTAACCATTCAACAAGTATGTGTCTTGCTTTTCGTCTTATAGGTTTCATTTTTTTTGCGTTCATTTACTTTCCTTTTTTTGATGAAAGACTTCATACCAAGTATCACATTCATCACATTGATACATACTAACTATATTATGTTCAGACTCTGGATGTGTATCTTCAGTATCAAAATCATTATTCCATCTTACTTCTGCATTACAGTAGAAACATTTCATTTTCTTTTATTATAATCTTTTAATTGTTTTTCATATTCATATGTTATTTCTTCTACTAAAGGTTGTTTAACAACATCAGCTAACATAACATTCTTATTAGAATATTTAAATACTCTTAAACCTTTACCACCATTAGCATCAGAATGACACTCCCATTTGTGAGGACAAAACATACAACCAGTAGCTAAAGTTTTGTTACCATTCTTCTCTGTTTTAAAGTCATAACATTTTTCTGGTGGTGTATCTTTATCTAAAGATTTTCGTAAGTCTTTAATTAAAGATTTGACATTAGGTTTAGCCATGTCTTCAGGTTTGTAAAAACATATATCACCAGAAGATTTATCAACAACAAGAAAGCCACCTGCTTTAGTACCCATAGCTGTTTCATATCCTGATAACTGGGCATGATAACCAAAAGGGTCATCACCTACTATCTCACCTGATTGAAACTTTTTAAAACTAAATGAGGAAGCAGATTTAACATCACATATCTCACCATCAATCTTACTATCTATGTGTCCAGTAATACCATCAATTGCTACTTTCTTTTGTTGGTCTTCTATCTTATGACCTGCAAGTTCAGCTAAGTAAAGTACTAAGTGTTCAATGATATGACCATATAAAAATTTTAAATTTAATCCTGTATCTTCATCTTTTCTATCTTTAGGACTATGTTTATCGTACCATAGTTGTCTTGCAGGTTTACCAATAGAAGACATTCTAAGTTTACCTTCAGACTTTTCTGCTTTTACTTGAGAAGTATTCCAAGCTAGAATAGCTTCTTTAATATTATTAAGAAAAACATTTAAGTTTTCCTCTGTCATGTTGGCAGGTTTACCAGTAGATATATCAGAAATCAATTGCTTGATGTCTGTTGCTATAGTACTAATGTGTTTCTGACCAGTTGTTTCCGATTTTATATTCGCCATTTAGTGGACACCTTACATTTAATTGTTTACCTGCATCTATAATTGATTGTACTGCTAACCTTCCAAACTCTTCGGCTCTACTTTCTTCAACCTCGTATTGAAATTCATCATGTACATTTACAACTGGAAATGCTTTGATTTGTTTTCTTATAACATATTCCTCTAGCAATGTCAACGCATACTTCATAACAATAGCACCTGCTCCTTGTAATAAAGTATTCAATGCTGCATGAGGATATCTTATTATTATTTTTCTTTGGTCGAGTCCTCTGACCCATCTTCGTTGAGCCACTCGTTCCACTTTTTCTCGTAAGCTTCTAAGACTTGGTGTTGCTCTAAGAAATTTTTCTTTAGCTCTTTCGCCATCTCTTTCCGAACCTCCAATGATACTTCCGATTTTTTTTGAACCTGCTCCATAGATAAATGCGTAGATAAAAGTCTTCGCCTTATCTCTTGATTCCAGACCAGCAGCAGTTTGATTTGCTGTGTGTATATCTCCATTAACGACTTCATGTGTGTACCTTTCATCATTCATGTAGTGTGCTAACATTCTTAACTCAAGTCCAGAAGCATCAACACCTACTAATTTATAACCTTTGTTTACTGTCCATAATGCCCTACATTCTTTACCATAAGGAGAGTACACAGCAGGAATTTGAGCCATGTTGGGCGACTGGTGGCTCATTCTTCCAGTTATTGTACCATTGGTAATAACTTTGCCATGTACTCTACCATCTTCCTTAATGCCTTCAATCCAAGAATTAACTTGAGCAATTCTTTTCTGTAGCATTAAGAATCTGTTTATTAATTTAGCTTCAGGTATATTATGTATTTGAGATAATACTTTCTCATCAACAATCACATGACCTTTATCTGTTTTCTTCTTAGGTTTCCACCCAAGTAACATTAGTCGTTCAGCAATCTGTTGCCTTGAACCTAAATTAAATTCTTTGTATTTAACTTTAGTAAAGGGAACACCCTTCACATAACCTCTTGCTTTGTTATTAGACTTAGGTATAAACTCTTCTTCTATTTTCATTGGAGGAAAAGTTTGTCTTACCTTAGTAGTTAAGTCATTCATATCTTCTTGAAACTTAGATTGTAATTCATATGCTTCAACAACATTAATTTTAAATCCTCTCTCATGTTGTTTATAAATTATCTGTGCAACTCTATGTTCAAGTTCAACTGATTGACCAAAGTCTGTTGTCTTCTTAATTAAAAATTTATAAAGTCTTTCAGTTAGTTCAACATCATTTCTACAATAGGTTAACATATCCTCTGAGAAATAATCAAACTGTTCAAAGTGTATTTTGTTTTGACCTAACTTAGTACCCCAATTTCTTAATGAGTGTCCACCTTCTATCATAGGATTTAATAACCTAGATAAAACTAAAGTATCAGTTACTTTACAATTAGTAAATACATCATAACCAAAAATTTTATTAACTACTGGTATATCAAATCCAATTATATTATGACCTATTACTTCTTCAGTTTGTTTTATAAACTCAGCAAACCTATGTAACTTGTCTTCCTTAAACTGATAATAAGTATCACCATGTTTACAGACAATACACCATATCTTATCAGCAGTCATAGTTGTTTCTATATCAAATACAACTTTATTAAAAGTCATCAGATTTTACCTCAGTTAATCTTCCAGTATCTATATCATATTTCAAATCACAACAAGGCCCAGTTATACCTGAGAATCTGTTCTTTAATACTCTTATCCTAGTGGTGTTCCTTATATCAGGGTCATCGTTCTGTGCGTCTCTCTCAAGCCCAATAACCATGTCACTTAGCTGTCCTATACTAGCTGAACCTCTTAATTGTGATAGTGATGTTGCTGCACCTTCCTCATGTCCTTTACCATCTGGTCTTCTTAAGTGTGATACTACTATCATAGATACTCCTGTCTCTTGAACAAGTGTTCTAAGTCTAGTCATAATCTCATCTAATGCTCTTCTCTCATCACCATGTTGTTGGTCTGATACAATAATACTTATATGGTCAATGACTATATATTTGCAATCTTGACCTTTAGCTAAGAACCTAACTCTTGAAACAATATTATCAATAGAGTTAGAACCAAAATGGTCAAACATAAATACTCTACCAGTACCTACTGTTGCATCAAAGTAAGTTTTCATTTCGTCTTTACTAACATGAACATCAGGTAAGTGTAATCTTTGATTAGCTTCAACACTCATCAAACCTTTTGAAGTTATAACTGGTGTTTCCTCTAACATTAACAAACCAATTTTATCTTCAGTTGATTTTATAATGTGATGTATTACCTCTCTCATTACTTGTGTCTTACCTAGTCCAGACCCTGCTGTAAATGTAACTAACTCTGAAGGTCTTAGACCATATGTAATTTTATTCAATCCTTCAAATGGATATTGAACAAATGATTTAGTAATTGGTTTTAATACATCATCTAATAATGTACTAGCATTTATAATTCCATCAGGTGCAAATTTCTTAGCATCCCAAAATGTTTTATTATATATTTGTATTTTATTTTTTGTTAAACAATCTGAAGCATCTTTAAATCCTTCAGGTAAATGCATAACCTTACATTTTCCTGGTGAAAATAACTCTGCAACTTTCATTGCACCTACTCTACCTTGTTCATCATTATCAAAATTTATAATGACATTATCAAAATTATTTTCTAACCATTCTAAACTTGTCTTAATATCTTTTACTGCTGAAGATATACCATTCTTAATACTTACTACTGGTGTGTGGTATGTTCCTTTTAACATCATCTGATAAGCTGATAGAGCATCTAACTCTCCTTCAGTTATAATACAGTATTTGTTTTTAGAAAAAAGATGTTGACCAAACAAGCCAGAATCTTTTGTATTACCTTGTATACTAAATTCTTTTAGCTTAGTATATCTAGTCTTGGTTGCTATCTTTGCACCTTGAGTATCATGATATGGATAGTAATGATTAGTTATAGTACCCATGTTATCCATCTTAACTGTAACACCAAACTTTTTACAGGTGTCTTCAGAAATATTTCTATCTATAATTTCTGCATAGTTAGATTCTTTCATGAAGTCTTTTACTTCATATTCATTTTTACTTTGTGTTATTGTTGGTTGTAGTTCCATATCATATTCCTTTATAAATTCTTGACATGAAAAACAATAAGCTGAGTTGTCTGCGTTAACAGATACTGCGTCACTACTAGAACATAGTGGACAGGGTAGGTGATATTTTACAAAACCTTTTTTATTTATTTCTTCCATTGTCGCCCTTAATTAAATTAATTTAGTCCAAAAAAAAGGAGTGGCAATTTCTCGCCACCCCCTCGGAGTAAGAAAAATGAAAAGTAAATTTCATTTCAACAGTTGGATAGTACTAAAAATCATCCTTGATGTCAACACCATTTGCAGATTGTTCTACTTCAAAATCTTCTTTAGGTGTATACTCTACTAGGTCTAATACCTGAACAGCTTGTAAGTCTAAGCCCATACCTTTTTTACCTTTGAAGTTCCATTCGTATGGTCTGTACATTACTTTAACTTTACTTCCATTACCTACTATTTTATCTAGTGGTTTTTTAGAACCATCAACTAATTGTGGTTGAGTATTTTTATCACCATTAGCTTTACTGCATTTTCTTTTAAACTTTACTATATTAGTAATAGTAGTTTCATCAACAGTTGTTTCACCTACTTTTATTCCTTGCTCTTTTAATTCATTAGCAGACTTTTCATCTACTGATAAATCAATTGTCCACATAGGTTCAAACTTTTCGTTTGGTCGTGTCAGAGAAGCCCAGTAAGCTGTGCCTTCAATTATTGCCATATGCATTTCCTTTATTGTTATTGTTAATTATTATCGTATTACTATCATACTTCATCATCGTTGTCAACACTTGGTTCATCTTTTTTTTCAAGCATTTCTTCTATCTTTTTGTCGATGTTTAGTTTAATAGTTTGTTTCTTGTTCAGCTTTTCCTGAAGTTCACCTATCTTAGAACCCATAGATTGAATATCATTATTAGCCTGTTCTAATTGTATTAGAATTTGTTTAATCTTACTATCCTTTTGTACGATAGTTTCATTTAATTCCTGTTTCTCTTTTGTTAAATCAGAAATAGTAGACTTATATTCTTTTAATAAAGATTTATCTGTCATGTTTATATTGAATAACATCCTTCATTAAATAATTCTTTGATTGGAATTACTACACATTTAGATGCTCTATAATCTCCTATGTTTTTAGTGTGTGTCTTCTTATATTTCTTAACTATCTTCTTTAGTCTTGATACTCTAAAGACTAACATACAATGTTCTTTTTTATCTAGTTCTAAAATATGAAACCACCATTTAGATTCTGTCTTATCTATACCTGAAGGTTTATCTCTGTACTCATACTCAATAGCAATATTGCCTGTCTTTCTCCACCAACTTCTTTCAGTTTTAATTTCAACTTTACTTCCTTTAAGTAAGTCGGCTACTCTCTTCTCTCTTATTTGTCCATACTCTAAGTCTAAATCAAACTTAGTATTCTTTCCTGTTGCCATTAGTATTTTTCCTGTTGATGAAAGCTACAAATATAATGAGTTAAAAACTTATGAATATTTTTATTCTTAAAAAGTTTCTTAGCATTAGCCTTATGTAATTGTTTAAACTTTCGGATTATAAATGTTGGTTCTAAATTTGCGTAATCGCATATCTCACAAAAGTGTGAGTCGGTTTTTGAAAACCAAGCCTTAGCTTCTTTGATGATTTGTATTCTACTATTTCCCCATGCATGAATATCTATATCTAATGCATCCATGATTGCTCTAACAATAACACTTCTATATAATAATACTTCAGGAGTTATTGCCCTGCCTTCGCCTTCGCCTATGTTGTGAGTTGTGCTATTGTTCAATATCATATTTCATTTTATCAAACACCTTTTCTAATAAAGACTTTTTATTCTGCTTTACAATCTTCGAATGAAACTGTTTTGTTCGTAGACTTTTCGCTATCGGATTTTTTGATTTTATTTTTAAATGTTTCTTCATCAATCTCTTCTACTGTATGTCTACTATGTTTCACTTCTTTATTAATTATATTTGAATATGGACTCCAATTTATTTTCTCTTTAACTTGTGATAATGTAGTACCTGAATTATAATAGTCTTCAACGCATACATCTACATTGACCCATGTTTTTTTTAAAAAGAATTTATTGCTCATATTGGTTTGTCCTGTCTGTTAAGTTATGTTAGATAAAAGATTTTGTCTTTTGTTTAAAGACAGTATCTCTATTATACATTATAACCCTTGCTTTAACAACCTCTCTAAAAAATAAATATTATGTAATAATATCAGTAGCTTAGAGGGTATCAGGTGTTGCCTTTCTAGTGTTAGTTGTACTGTTAATTTAATCCTAATGCTCTAATTTCATCTAACAAATAAATGTCATCAGCTAAACCAAGTGCTGTTGGTTCATCAAGATTGTGTTCATTTAATTGTTCTTTTATATCTTGTTTAATAAAACTTCTATGATATAATCTTACAACTAAATCTTCTAAGTCTCTAACTTTATCTCTAAGTTCTTTTTCTTTTTTTGTCATGCTGGTTGTTGTCCTAACTCTACTAATATTTTCCATTGGTTTCTATT
>ENA-UZXA01002269-UZXA01002269.1-metagenome-genome-assembly--contig:-Day-1-1m-contig-2269_pt1 | contig 11838 bp, 21 predicted proteins | sample MGYA00260336_ERZ794896 | MGnify/ENA metagenome assembly ERZ794896
TTCAAGTGGATGGACGAGGAGATTCTTCTCCCTCGTGCAGCCGCCGATGCGGTCAACTCCGACACCGGTGCCGACGTACTTGCAGTATCTGTATCTGCTGCTGACTCGTACAAATTCCAAGTCGGTGACCTTGTTACCGTCATGGATGAAGGCGCAGCACAGCACAACGCAGTACTACGGGTTACCGCTGTCAACAACACCACCGGTGATTTAACCGTTACTGGTTGGGCAAACCACGCAGACCAAACCGCTATCGCAGTAGGTGACATCGTTACCTGCCTCGGTACCGCGTTGGCTGAAGGTTCAGACCCAGGAACTAGCCGTTCCATTGATCGTGTAATGCGTTCAAACTACACCCAAATCTTCGGTCCGACTCCGATGTTCATGTCTCGTACTGAACAACAGATCAGCCGTTATGGTGTAGCCGACGAGTTCAGCAAACAGGTATTCAATCGTTCGATCGAGAACGTGATTACCCGTGAGCAGGCTTACCTTTATGGTCAAGCCGTGAACGATTCCACCAACAAGATGCGTTCAACTGGTGGCCTTTCGTACTTCTTGAGCAGCAACGTGGATAGTTCTTCCACTACGTTGACTCGGGCAGCGATCGAAACCCAGTTGCAAACTTGCTACAACAACGGCGGGGTACCTGATCTTCTGATCGCTAACCCAGCCACGCTAGCAACGTTGAACGACACCGATAACACCGCTACCGTGCGTCATACTTTTGACGATCCACGCCGTGGCCGGGTAGCCACGATGTCGATCTTCACCGAATTCGGTGACGTATCGGTAACTCGTAACCGTTGGTGCAACGCTGAGACTGCTTTCCTTGTTAAAAAGGAAGGCATCCAACGCCGTGTAATGCAACCATTGGTTGTTGAGGCACTCGCCAAGACCGGCGACTCTGACAAAGTTCAGATCGTTTGCGAAGAAGGACTACAGTTGAAGGGCCAAACACATATGGCTCGTTTCTCTGGGTTGACTTCTTACACCGGTTCCTAGTAACGCCTAGCAAAGGGGAGGGCCATTGATTTGGCTCTCCCCTTTCAGGCTTTTCCATGTTACTATTTGACCGGAGGTAGTTATGCCAACGATTGGCGATTCAGTTACAAGAGCGAAACGGTTGTTGCACAGCAACACACGCACGGAGTTCGATGCGTTAGACGCAGAGATACTTGCCGCTGCCACTACGATTAATCTTAAATACCAGACCGATGGGATACGCGCTGGTTCCTACATTTCTGTAGGTGACGCGACCCAAGGGTATGAAACTATGTATGTTCATTCCCGTAACGGTGAGTACGCTACTGTTATGCGCGGTGTTGACGGTTCAACGATACCCGATACGTTTGATGCTGGCACTCTCATAGAGGTTGAGCCACGATTCACCGGCCACCAAATCCTTGAAGCGGTACGCGACGCTCTGCGTTCCCTTCCCCCCAACCTGTATGGTATTTCCACTTTGGAAACAACTGTTACTACGACAGGTAGCGCAGTAAACTTCGACATTTCAAGCACCGGTTACCTACATGTTCTTCAAGCGTTGCGTAGCCCCCGGTCACAACGCGACCGTTGGATCAAAGCCAACGTAAAAATCTATTCAGACAGCAACACTACAGATTTCGCATCCGGTTATTCCCTTGTCGTTCAAGAAGGATTAGAGAAAGACGTTACCATTCGAGTGACATATGCTCATCCGTTTGTAGATGGAACTCTGGATCTGGACACAGACCTAGTGACCACGGTAAAGATGCAATCTCAGATGCAAGACATTCCTGCACTAGGAGCGGCAGCATCTCTAATGCTCGCAGACGAATCCACTCGTCTAGATTTGCACGCAGCGGGTGATTCGAGGGGTGATGCAGCATTGAACGCAGGAGATCGAACCCAGTACTCTCGGAATCTTCAGTTTCAATTTGATCGTCGGGTGAGTCAAGAGGCTCGTAGGCTGATGGCTCTGTATGGAGTGCGCGCTGACGGCGCAACTTCCTCTGTGTTTCCAACGACGATACGTTAGTCATGGGACTTAATCTACACCAATCGGTACGCGATGCGCTGCCAGTAAGACTTGGGGATCGTAAATACAATATTGATCCTGCTCGTTTGGAGCGCGCTACGATAGATCCGATTCGTCAGGGCTTCGATACTCAGGGTTCTCCGGGTGAGCAGTCGTTGAATCAGGCTGGTGTGTGGAAACGTACTCGTGATGATTGGTCGTTGGGTGCTGGCCAGTTGAATGCTGATACGCAGGATTCTTCTCCTCGTAGGTTTAATGCGTCTACTGGTGTTGATGTGTGGACAGAGAACGAAGTGTCGTTGTTGCCTCTGACTTCACAGAGCAACGATCCTTCTGCTACTAACCAGTATATGGCTACCGCTAACGACGGTAGTAACGATTACATTTATGTGTGTGATGGTTCTGACGTCCAGTATTCAACCAACATCGGTGCGGCATGGGCTTCGCTTGCTAACCCTGCGGGGGGTGCGATCGTTAGTGCTGCTTCTGATGGGGCTAACCTGTATGTTGCTTCTACTACTGGAGGGGAGATACAGGAGGTATCTGGTGCTGCTGCGACTGGTAATGCTTGGACATTGGCGAGCGTTGATGGGGTGTGGGTGGCGAACGGTTACCTGTTTGGGTCTGTTGGTTCCCGCCTGTACGAGGGCAGCGACTTCACATCTACCGATGTAACAGATTCGTCGTTCACTCAAGTCACGGCATGGAAAGATGTTATCGGTACACCCGTAGGTGTCTTCGCTACTGGCACGAAGGGCGACAAGTCCCGTGTCTATTACATAGGTATCAACGATTCGAATACAAGCCTGCTGCCTCCGGTTATCTCAGCGGAACTACCTGATGGGGAACTTGTTAACACTCTTGCCTACTACGGTGGCATGGTTATCATCGGTACTACCCGCGGGGTTAGGCTTTCTACTATCAACGGATCAGGCTACCTATCGTATGGGCCCGTCATTGAAATCACCGGCGGGGTATCTTACTTGGAACCTCAAGGCGAGTTCGTGTGGTTTAACTGGGACAACTACGATTCGCCATTCGATGCTACTGCCCGCACAGGGCTGGGTCGTCTTGGCCTTAAAGAGTTTACTGGCACCATCGTTCCTGCTTACGCCTCTGACCTGATGGCTGCCACTACTGGTGTCGTGCAAGGGATCATCACTACTACCGATGGGCGGCGCATGTTTACCGTCAGCGGCGACGGTGTGTACCTAGAAACAACCACCACCAAAGAACTCAATGGATATATAGACGAGGGTCGATTCCGGTGGGGGATAACAGAACTCAAAGCCCTCGTATCTTCCGACATACGACACACCGAATTAAACACAAGCCAATCAGTTGTCTTGTCTGTCACAACAGATGATTACATCAACGGTGCAGAACCAGACGCAACTATCTTATCTACATCTGATACTAAGACTGCGGTCGCTAAGGCTGTTGGTGCCACAGGATTGACAGGTGAATGGTTTACTCCTGAATTGAAACTATCTCACAGCGGCGGGCCGGGGCCAGCGTTGAAACGTTGGACGCTGCGTGCCATCCCCATGCCGTATGTATCTGAAGTTGTTTCGCTCCCTATTATTCTTGCGACTCAAACACGGCACGACAATCGCGACGTATACATAGATACGTTCGACGATTATACTTATCTTAAAACCCTTATGGAGAACCGTACCCTCGTTACGTTCGAGATGGGTAGCGAGTCAACTACTGTGTATGTGGCGGGCGTATCGTATGCTGCGGGTAGTATCGCTAAGTGGTCTGATGATGGTAACTGGTTCGAGGGGACAATCACCGTTCAGGTGGTGACTGTTCAGGGGCTATGAAGTACGAGCCGCCCTTCTCGTTGCCTGCTATTCCTCGTGAACACAGGATGGTGGGTGTTGGCGGGTTCATGGAGTCGCAAAACTTTGTGTCGGGTACGTCTGGTTGGCGGTTGACTGGTGAAGGCAACTTCGAAGGCAACGACGGTACGTTTCGTGGTAATATTACTGGTGCTACCGGTACGTTTACTGGGTCGCTGAGTGGTGCTGATATTACTGGTGCTACGGGGGCGTTCTCTGGGTCGCTATCTGCTGCTACAGGGACATTCAGCGGGGACATAAGTGGCGCATCAGGAACATTCTCGGGATCTTTATCGGCAGCATCCGGGACCATAGGAGGATGGACCATTGGTGCCTCTTCCTTATCCAACAGCGGGACTAGCGGTACCGCTACGTTAAAAAGTTCTGGTGCTTCCGTTGGCTTGTGGGTATCCACAACTGACTCAACAACTGATGGTTACATAATCATCAATCAAGGCACCGACGCGACTTACGGCAACCACTCTAATTTGCAGATGCTTGCGCCAGCGATGACCGGTAGCAACAGGCCCGGCATAACTATCAAACACTATGTTGATGGAGATTCTTTTATCGACATAGGCACAGATGATTCAGATCCCCAAATCAGGCTGACTGATAGGGCTAGCGGCGTAGACGAAATGTTTCTCAATGCTACAAAAATTGTTATCAATAGTTCTGACGCTGATGCCAACCTTTATTTCAGCACCGATACAAACACAAACATTAATTGGAGTGACACTAACACCGCTTGGACCTTCAACAATCTAGGTACCGCCCGGTTCTCTATATGGGCAGCAGGAGCAGTACTCAACACATGCGATGAAGGAACAGGCGACAGCCTAGAGATCAACGCATACGGTGTAATTGTTAGAAATACCTCATCGGAACGATACAAAAATATAGACACAACCATCGACATGACCCAACACCTCAGCCCAGAGATGGTTGACAACCTCCACCCTAAAATGTGGGCATTCAAAAACGACACCGACCAGCACCCCCACATCAGCCTCATATCAGAAGAAGCCAACGAGGTGAGCCCCTTCTTCGTTACCAAAAGTTTCGACGACAACGGGGACGTAGCCTTATCAGGGTTAAAAGACAGGGCAATCATGTCGCTACTGGTCGTAGCCCTACAAGACGCAAGAGCAAGGATCGCAACCCTAGAGTCTTGACCTTTGCTATACTAGATAAGAATGACACCAACAGGTAGGAAGGCACATGCCCAGTACAAATGTTGACAACTCCGTAAAGGTTCTTTTCTACGACCTTGAAACAGCCCCCAACCTAGCGTACGTTTGGGGGCATTACGAACAAAACGTTATCGCACACGACCGCGAATGGTACATCCTGTGCGTGTCATACCGGTGGGAACACGAAAAGAAAACAAAGGTATGCGCGATGACAGACTACCCCGCAGCGTACAAGAAGGACCCCGAAAACGATTACCATGTTGTGAAAGAACTATGGGAACTACTCAACGAAGCCGACATTGTGGTAGCCCACAACGGCGACAAGTTCGACATGCGTAAAGCCAACGCCCGTTTCATCAAGCACGGGTTAGGGCCAATAGCGACACCCAAATCTGTAGACACATTGAAGGTTGCCCGCCGCTACTTCATGTTCAACTCCAACAAGTTAGGCGACCTCGGTAAACACCTTGACCTGGGGGTGAAGGAAGAAACCGGTGGGTTCAAAACGTGGGCTGGTTGTATGCGTGGTGACGAGAAGGCGTGGCGAACGATGATCAAGTATGCGCGTCAAGACGTTGACTTGTTGATGAAAGTTTATTACAAGATACGTCCTTGGATGCCGAACCATCCGAACCGCAACGTGTACACAGGGTCAGGTGACTGCCCTACTTGCGGGGCAGGGAAACTACGTCGCAAGGGTACACGCAGTAGTCAGGTAACAACTTGGCAGCGTTGGGTGTGCCTGTCGTGTGGGGCGTGGTCGCGTTCCCGTATGGCTGAGCCAGTAGAACGCCCAACTATCGTCCCGTAATTTAAGGTAGCGGGTCGGGGGTTAGTTTGCTGACAACTTCTTGTTTGCATTGGCGTAGAACTTCTTTGGAGTCTGCTGCTATGCCGCATCGTATACATTTGGGGCGTTCTTTTTCTGATGGGTGAATGTGTTCGCCCCATGTGTGACCTGATGCTGTGACATGTGGTTCAGTCTTCTTCTTCTTCATTGAAGTACTCCTGTAATGTTTGTCCATCTAAAGATTCCAATGGTGTATTAGATAACTCTATCAATGCGTCAAGGGGCAGCATGATCCAATTATTGTTATCCTCGTGAGGAGGTGTCCATTGGTAGTGGGTTTGGTCAGGCATTAGCCTCTACGATGTCGTCGAACTCTGATTCCATTTGGAGTTTAGCAACCACATTGTTCTCTATCTCTGTTAAATATGCGACAAGCATATGGGCTGGCCCTTTCCCCGTTAACGTCCATACTCTCTCTTCATTATCCAACACAAGTTTCACACCCCAATCATCCATGTCCATCATATCAGCCCTCTTTCTTTAGCAATACCATGCAGTCTTGCTGCCTCTTCTTCCCAATCCATTTTCACAATACTGTTCCTTTCATGTACCAATTCATAGTACTTATCTTCGCCTATCATTTCAATAGTAAACTCGCCGAACTCGACAGGGTTATCGGTGAACCTCATATGGCACGACGCACACAAACAAAACGCATTCTCCAAATGGGTGCGGGTACGCCCATACTTACGAGAAATAATGTGAGCGCATTGCAACGCATGAGTCGAACCGCACTTCTCACACTCACCCTTAGACCTAGTGATCAAAGCATGCAACTTGGTTGCCTTGCCCTTCGCACCCTTACCATAAATGTTAGCCATTAATGATGCCCAGTATCAGCAGGTAAGTTCGCTCGTCACGAGCAACAGTCATCTCTTCTTCGGCACGAGCAAGCAGATCGTCATACAATTTCTTATAGTTTTTACGACGAGGATTCGGCGGCAACAAAAAGTCTTTCATCATTAACTTCGACATGCCTGTAGTGATGTAAGCATGCTGGTTGTTGCGTACCATTGTGGTCTTAACAACCTTGCCGCCTAACTCCATGTTACGGATAGCGGCAGACGCTGACTGGTGTTTCAACCCGGCAGCATTCTCAACCTCTTCAGATGTAGCACCCATCAACGTTTGATTCTTAATCACCTCAAACACTTTCGACTGGACAGTACCCGCTCGTTTCTTCTCGAACTCAGCGTGCTGTTCACTCGTATCCGAACCCTTCACATACCCTGTAGTACCTGCGTACTCCAACGATGGCTCAATCTTCTTCATAATATTCATGCTCCTTATCTTTCCAAAAAGCGAAGTTACCTCCGCATTCTCGACACGACCCGGTTGGCCGCACCGCTATAGTTTTCCACTCATGGCCACACGACATAGCCATGCATACACATAACCAAGTCGGTTCGACCAACATGCCTGCCTCCTTAAAGACATCAACCAGTTTACGCGGGTAAGTATTTGGGTCCCGGTCCATGATTAATCTTAACAGGTGTGTTAGCCGGTGGCGAATCCCAACCCTCTACCTCTTCAACCAAGACAGCCTCAACTATCTCAGGATCCTCTATCTCCAACACCGGAGCAGGGGCTAACGCACCAATGTTCGCTTCACCTGCGAGTATCTCTAACGGAGATGACCCAACAACAAGACGAGGCACAACAAAGTTGCGTGTCTGCCCACCCGAAACCTTCTTACGTTGCTCCAACAACAAGCGACCCTCAATAACCTTATCGGCCTGCAACCCCTCCAACATTTCAGCCATACCCGGCAACTCATGGAAAGCATTCCAACCCTTAGACTCCAACCTCCACACACCACCGAAAGGAATCTCAGGGAGAATAACTTTCAACCTCGTATACGGTTGACACGACATCGCTTTACCCGATGCCTCGTTCATAGCGACACACTTGCAAGGCTCAGACACAATGTCAGCACCATCAGGAGTATTAACAGGAACCTCCATGTTGACACCATCACAGCGACGCAACAAACCACCGCCGCCCCATTCCTCATACGAAACAGACACACTATCAGGCGGTAGAAACACACGAACATCGTCGGCTTTAGTTAGTACCTGCCATTGGCTGATCTTGGAACGCTGAGGTGTCCACGCTTCAACGTTGCCACCATACACAGCAGCAATCGCTTCGATACCAACCTTGTCGGCAGACGTAAACCTGAACGTATCTATACTCTTCATTGCTTTCGCAGTCTTGATACCTAACCTGATACGACCATGCTCAGGTATCCTGCGTGTCCCACTAATAGGTACGATTGCTCTACTCATTGTTTCTTCTTTCTTTTACGGCGAGGCTTCCACCCACGCTCCAATACTTCCTTAGGCTTAGCCCATGTAGCGTGACCCATATCGTCGTAGCCACACCGATTCAACCTAGTTTCCTCATGCTCCCAACAAGTACCCAACACACCAGTCGGGACGATACGTTCACCACACTCACAAATAGCAAGCCTCACACTACCAATACCTTTACTCATCATCGCCACCGAAACACTCGACACACATATATCCTTCTTCAGTTTCAGTCCAAGCAGGGATACGATTCACCCAACGGCCTGACCCCGGAGCAGTACTCTCCCTACAATCAACACACTTATTACCTATGTCTATCATTCGTCACCCCATTTAATCAAAGCATCAAGATCTATCTCTTCATGGATCACTTCAAACTCAAGATCACCAACCTGATAAAACTTTCCATACCCCGCATAAGATTTAACTTCCGCTAACGCATCCTCAATAGAATCAGCAGCAACTATTTCAAAAGTAGCAACAGGTTTCATAACCTTAACTGTGTAATCATTTTCCATTTTCATTCTCCTTGTCATTGTCCTTATGTTTTTCTAGCATGTGAGCCAACACCCATTTTAAGCGAGGCAACAACTTGCGTTGAGTATCCAACCGATACTGCGGCACCTTCGTACCCGCATTACTTTTCCTCTCAACCTCTTGTTCCAATCTTTCGCCAAAAAAATCTACCGCATACCGAATCAAATGCCAATCCCAATACGACAGTTTCAACAAAACCTCAGGGAACTCCTCATCCTCATCCTCTATAAGTGCTACCTCTAAGTAATGGTCATACACGATTATCGTCTACGCATTTCCCTTGGAAACGACAGTAGTTGCATTGCCATGCAGTACCAGCACCCAACGTCGCACCATCCTCATTCAACAACAACCATTTACCAGACGACGGAGCAGTCACCTCACCACCAAACGGAATATCAGGATCGAAGTGAGAGAACCTACGAGGTATCAACTCGGGAGGCGTACCACCATGCACGCTCGCCGTGATACCCTCCAACCTTTCACGCTCAGCCTGAGCCCACGGCAGAAACTCTTCCTTCGAGTAATGCCACTCAGCAGCAAACCTACCAATGTCATCGATACCCAGCGACGCAGCACGCCCCTTAGATATCAACTCCTTAGCCAGATAACCGATGACCAGCATGTCAGCATCAGCAGCCTCCGCATACAACGAACCCTGTAACACATGAGACCAACGCGGCCCCTGGTTTTTCTCGACGCATTGCTTGAACCCGAAACCGTTAATCGATTTCAACTCCAACAAATACTTGGCACCAGCAGACTCAACCACCATGTCAGCATGACCGAAACCATACTCACCCAATGGTGTCTCCCACTCTTCAGTAATCTTTAACCCGGTACCCTTCTTGTCTTCCAACCAGCGGGCAATGGCAGGCTCCATGATCCCATGAATCATCGTACCCAACCCCATGTTCCAGTTGTCCGACAAGGCAGGTGGATTAGTTTCCTCTGTGCCGGACGTAGCGTACGCTACCTGCCTCGCACAGTTACCTGCTTGACTTCCACGCCATCGTGTCCCATCAGGGTTAGAGGGGGCTTGTGAGCCTTCAGCCCAGTAGCCTACTAACCCCGGTAAAGCAACCATCGAGGCTGTCTCTACTGGTGGATACTCTTGCCCTGCCATGTAACTTAAATCTTTCATCATGCTTCCTCCGTTGTAACTAAATCGTCGTAACCCATTGAATTAATAGTGACTTGATCCCAGTCCACATCGGGTGAAAAGGATTCAACTAACTCGCAAGCCTCTTCGTGGCTCTCTGCCTCTACCCTCACCCAAAACTCTGCGTTGGTAGAGAACTCAACTTCAAACATTTCTTTCATTGCATCGCTCCTTCTAATATAGGTTTCACTCTTTTATAACTACGATCTATCCTAACAGCCAACTCATACAATTCCGATGATGACTTATCACCCCAAGTAGCCAAATAATATTCAACCTCATCCTGACAATCGATCCCCACCTCCGTCGCAACCAACCAAGCCACCGACTCAGCAACCAACTCACAATCAGCACGATGCTCACGATAATCCTCCGGCTTAGCCACCAACATCGGATCAAAGTAATGACCCAACTCATGCAACAACACCGTCACTTGAGCAGGCTCACCCAACTCAGGCGACACCCATATCATGTTGTCCTTACGCTTCAAATACCCGCGAGCAGAACCCAACGAATCCTCCTCGCTAGAAGAAATCGTTAACCCCGTGCTAGTGATAGTTGATGCAGCCAACCTCGACCACAACCCCTCAGGACAAACAGTAGGCTCAGGCCACTCCAACTCAGGGACAGGCTCACCCTCCGTCTGAGACACATCGAACACACTCGTCCAACGAAACCCAACAAGTTTCTTCTCACCCTCATCATCAACAATAATCGGAGCAAGAATCTTCAACCCCTTCTCACCCTTCTGCACCTGCCTATCAACAGACAACCACCCAGTTGACCTATCCTTCGCACCATACGGCATCACATAAGTAGCCTCCGGGCATTGAGCAGCAATCAACATACAATTACCAAACGAATAGTTATGCAACTTGGCAGAAAACTTCAACCAATCTTTCCACCCATCCGTCTTCGTTAACTTCTCAACCGACAAACTAAGTTCATCAAGTTTCTCTCTCACCTTCATTGCGTATTCTCCTTATCGCTTCAATATTATTTTTATTACGGTCGGCTACCACCTCAGGATCTTCCTTCGGGTCAGCCTTAAACAACTCTTTAGTAGCAAACTGATTAGCATCATCCAACTTGCGTGTGTTCCCATCCCGCACCAACAACGTCGTGTTGATTTCATTCAGCAACGCCGTAGTGCGAGCCTGATCAACAGGGCTATCGAACGGACGGAACCGCATCGATCCCCTAAACTGATCAACTAATTTCTTTATCCGACTTAACTTTTGTACTGTCATTGCCCTCCTTGTATGCTTTTATTAGTATTTTTTCACCCCTTCTAGCCCTAATGTGAATCTTCAGACCAGCCCTCTTCGCAGCCGCATAAGCAGAAGAACGCCAACTTTCTAAAGAGTATGCGTTTACATCTTCAAGCGTCAACTCCCAAGTCTTCCCATTCAAAAGGGTAGGCCAATCATAAAGATAGCCATGCTTTGGTGCATCCCAATCATAATCTACCAATTCCTTCATCGATTCTCCTCCCACATAGCAAACAAACGATCATCCAACTCATCAGATTGACCATGAAGATCATAGTAACTAGGCTTATAATCCTGATACTTCTGAGTCAGCATCGCAGAAATAATCTTAATCAAATCCAACTCGATACTCTCCCAACAATCATTCAACCAAGGATCAGACAACTCTTGCTTACCCAACCAATCAAACCAAGCATCCATCTCCCCATCATCTTCATACGCAAACGCATTAATATTCATACCCATTGTATAATCTCCCTCGGCACGTCTTCACCGCACCTATAATTACGAGCCTCATGACTGTACTTAGCATCACACACAAAACAAATAGGCGGCTCATCCAACCCATCAGACAACCAATGATGTGAGTCTTCATTCAACACACGTTCTTCTTTACTACCACTAAACTTTACTGGTCTATCCATAG
>ENA-UZXA01015782-UZXA01015782.1-metagenome-genome-assembly--contig:-Day-1-1m-contig-15782_pt1 | contig 11763 bp, 13 predicted proteins | sample MGYA00260336_ERZ794896 | MGnify/ENA metagenome assembly ERZ794896
GTTTGGGAAGAAGATTTACTAAAAAATACTGAAGGCATTACAAAAAAAATTCTAAAATTTGCTAAAAGTTGAATATTTCTGGTAAATTACCGTAAAAACAAAATCTCTGCCTAATGTTGTTTAACTAAATTAACTAACTCTTTACCAGTTGTTTGCATATTTTACTTGTTCTGGAGTAAGTTTATCAATTTTAACATCCATTGCTTTTAGTGCATCAACTGCAATTTGGATATCAATTTCTTTAGGAACATCAATAATTTTGTTTTCCATTTTTTTGTGATTTTTTAAGATATACAAAACAGATAAAATTTGATTAGAAAATGATTGTGCCATTACCTCTGGAGGGTGACCTTCTGCAGAAACCAAGTTGGCAAGACGCCCCTGTCCAATCAAGTAAACTTTACGTCCATTTTTCAATTTACATTCATCAAGAGTTGGTCTGACTTCTTTGACAGACTTTGATTTCTTTAACAAAAACTCACTATCAATTTCAACATCAAAGTGTCCCACATTACCCATGATTGCACCATCTTTCATCTTTAAGATGTGTTCTTTTCTAATTACGCTAGTCATTCCAGTACATGTGATAAACATATCACCAATTTTTGCAGCTTGTGACATTGGCATTACTTCAAATCCATCCATGTGTGCCTCTAGTGCTTTAACAGGATCTACTTCAGTGACAATTACTTTAGAACCCATTCCATTACATCTTGATGCAACACCACGTCCAACCCAACCATAACCAACAACTACAACTCGTTTAGATGCCATTAGTAAATTCATGGCACGTAGATAACCATCAATAGTACTTTGACCAGTACCATATCTATTATCAAACATATGTTTTGTATATGCTTCATTAACTAAAATTACAGGATAGCGAAGTTTACCTTGATTCTCTACTGCTCTAATTCTAGTTACACCTGCAGTAGTTTCTTCAGTGGCACCCAAAATTTCCATGTCTTTGAATCTTTTATCAAAATGTGCTTTAATGTTCATGTCAGCACCATCATCAGTTAGAATAGTTGGTTTGTGTTTCAATACTTGATCAATACACCAATCATAATCTTTGACAGATTGTCCATGCCATGAATAAACATGAATCCCCTGAGATGCCAAAAATGCTGCAATATCATCTTGAGTGGTTAATGGATTTCCACCACAACAAGCAACAGTAGCACCAAGTTCTTTTGCACCCATTAACAATACGGATGTTTCTTTAGTAATGTGAAGACAAAACCCAATAGTTATCCCTTTGAGAGGTTTTGATTTTTTAAATCGATTAATAGTATTATCTAAAATTTGCATGTGAGATCTAGCCCACTCATAAGACAATTTTCCTTCTTTGATTAATTTAGGACTAGATTTTACTTTACTCATAAATATTGACCGAAAATTAGAGTATAAAATTCTATCATGCGAATGTACATAAATGACAAAAGTTTTCGTTAATTATTGACCTGGAAAAAAATTGCTGAAAAAGGGGAAATCGGAAGTGGCAAAGGTAAAGCATTCAAAATTGATGAAAAACAGATAGCAATCTTCAATCAAGATGGATATCACGCAATGGATGATCTATGTGTTCATCAAGACGGTTCAATCGCTCCAGGGAAATTAGATGGAGATATTGTAGAGTGCCCATTACATTTTTGGCATTATAATATCAAAACAGGCGAACTTACAGATTACCTCAAAGATGTCAAACTGGAAACATATTCTGTAGAAACCAGAGACGATGGCATTTACGTAGACATTTAGATATTAAAATAAGATTTTTTTAAAATCGAAATTAGGCACAATTTTTATTCTAACGTTTTCTAAAAATTCATTATTGAATCAAGACATAATTAATGAAATTCAAAATCAAGACTATTCAAAAATTACAAATACGATTGAAAAATTTCTAACAGAGAAAATTGAAAAAACAAATGCAAATGGCGTTATTTTGGGGCTAAGTGGCGGAATTGATTCAGCAGTAATAGCATACATTTGTAAAAGAAACCTAAAAGAAAAAACACTTGCAATTATTATGCCAGATACTGAAATTACACCAGAATCAGAAACAGAAGATGCATTGAAAATGATTTCATTAACAGGAATAGAATACAAGTTAATTGACATTAATCCAATCGTAAAAGAATATTCAATGTATCTTGAACCAAATGCAAAATCAAGAGGGAATTTACGAGCAAGAGTTAGAACAAATATTTTGTATTATTATGCAAATGCTAAAAATTATCTAGTTTTAGGATCAAGCGATAAAAGTGAATACATGATTGGATATTTTACAAAACATGGGGATGGAGCATCAGACATTACACCGATAGCTTCACTATACAAATTACAAGTAAGAGAGATTGCAAAATATTTACAAGTTCCAGCTAATGTAATATCAAAAAAGAGTAGTCCACATCTTTGGAAAGATCACGAGGCTGAAAATGAATTAGGAATATCTTATGAAGAGATAGATTCTATTTTGTATTGTTTACTTGAAAAGAAATTATCCATTGAAGAAACTGAAAAAATTACATTAATTGAAAAATCAAAGATAGAAAAAATTAAAGAATTAAACTCAAAGAGTGAACATAAAAGATCATTGGCACAAAAACCAGGAGTAAATGAGTAATGATAATTCAAGACACACTATCAAATTTAGAACAAAAATTAGATACAACAAAAAAAATCAAAATTTATCTCTGTGGAGTAACAGTTTATGATGAATCACACATAGGACATGCAAGAACAATTATTGTTTTTGACGTATTAAGAAAATATTTAGAATCAAAAGGAACAGAGATTGAACTTGTTCAAAATTTTACAGATGTTGATGATAAAATTATCAATCGTGCAAATTCTGAAAATACGACAGCTAAAGAAATCAGTACCAGATACATCGAAAATTATTTCAAAGATTTTGATAAACTAAATGTAAAACGTGCAACAAATTATCCCAAAGCAACAGAACACATTGAAGATATTATCAAATTTATTGAAAAATTAATTGAAAAAGAAATTGCATACATTTCAAAAAATGGAGTATATTTTTCAGTCTCTAAATTCCCAGAATATGGAAAATTATCAAAAAAGAAGATAGATGAATTACAATCAGGTTCAAGAATAGAAATTGATGAATCAAAAAAAGACCCATTAGATTTTGCAGTATGGAAATTTTCTGATGTTGATCCAGTATGGGAAAGTCCATGGGGAAAAGGAAGACCAGGATGGCACATAGAATGCTCTGCAATGAGCGTAAAGTATCTGGGAGAAAATTTTGATATTCATGGGGGCGGACGAGATCTAATATTTCCTCATCATGAAAATGAGATTGCACAATCTGAAGCATGTACAAATTCACCTTTTGCAAAAATTTGGATGCATGTGGGGATGGTAACAATTAGTGGTGAAAAAATGTCGAAATCATCAGGAAACACAAAATCAATCAAATATGTTTTAGAAAATTGGGGACCAAATATTATCAGATTATTCTGTTTATCAGGGCACTATTCCAAAGTAATAGACTATTCTGAAGAGATGTTAAAAGAAAATCTTACAAAATGGAGACAAGTTGAAACATGTTATTATGAACTAATTCATGCAAATAGTGAAAATCAAGAAGAAGTTATTGAAAATATCAAGAAAATAAGTGTAGAATTTGATAATGCATTAGAAGATGAATTTAACACGCATTTGGCATTATCGGCATTTTTCCAACTAGTTAAAGAGACAAACAGGCTAGCAGCTGAAGAAAAATTAGGGGAAAAAGATTCGGAAATCATCAAAAAAGAATTTGAAAGAATGTTAATTATTTTGGGACTAAGTATTCCAGAAATGACTGAAGATAAAAAACAAGAGATAGATAATTTAATTTCAAACAGAGAAAAACTAAGGAGAGAAAAACAATTTGAAGATGCAGATAAAATTCGAGACAAGTTAAATGAAATGAATATAGAATTAATTGATCATAAAGAAAGAACAATATGGATGAAAAAAGAAAACATCAAAGCTGAAAAATAGAACACATTGAATTTGTAACCGAACTGAAAAATATTATTTAATTCTAAAAATATAAAAAAATTCTACGATTGACAATAATATTAAATCTCAATTGAACAATTATTTCATTATTTATCATTGAACTGTTATTATGTGAAGATCTTAAATATCACAATATCTGATGATTGTAATGAGTCATGAAAATTTTAATTTGTCATCCATTAAAATTCAAGATATAATGACAAAAACACTCATCTCGGTGAATTTTCAAACTACTGCCTTCCAAATTGCAAAAATGATGGAGCAAGCAAGAATAGGCGCAATTATTGTAAAAAAAGATGAATCGTCTGTTGGAATAATAACGGATAGAGACTTTGCAATAAAAATTGCAGCAAATAATCTCTCTCTTGAGACTACAGCTGAAGAAATAATGTCATCACCACTAATAACAATCAGTCAAACGGAATCAGCATTAGCTGCAGCAGCATTAATGAGCAGTAAAAAAATACGAAAACTTGCAGTATCAGATAACGGTTCAATTGTAGGAATTATTACATCAACTGATTTAACAAATCAACTTGCTTTAAGTTCAACACTTTAAAGAGTATGTAAAAAGATCATACCGTAGTAAATAAAAATTTTATTTTACAAAATAAAAAACATAACAAGTTACAATATTGTTTTGAATAATTAATTTCAAGAAAATAATTAATGGATTATTTTTAGAATTAATGTAAAGAAAATGATTAATCAATTTTAAATTGATTATTTGCATGCCTAGAAAAATTAGGAGAGTCTAATTAGTCTCATCTAATTTTCGTGGCGTTTAATAGAATCAAAACAATATTCAAAACATGAATGCATGGAATAAGTTTTGGAATTGGTATGAAAATAAAATACTAGGAAGTATAATTCTAATTGCAATAATTCAATTTATTCAAATACCACACATGGTATGGAATGCAGATATTATGTTAGAAGCAGGAATTGTTTCTAGAGTACATCCAGTAATTGACTGGTTCTTGTATGGAGTTGATTTAATTGAAATCATTTCAATTATCAATGTTGGAATGATTATGTTTAGTTTAATCAAAAAAAGACATAATTCAAAAAAGATAGCAGCAGAAACTAACTAATTTTTTGCATCCCAAATAACTCGTTGAGGGAATGGAATTTCAATTCCTTCCTTATCCAATGCTCGTTTGATGGTACTAAGAAGAATAGGTTGAGCTTGGCTCCAATCATCTCTAGGATGCCAGACTAAAACTTGAATGTTCACACTAGAATCGCCTAGTTCTTCTACACGAAATTCAGGTTCAGGCACATGTAGAACAAATGGCATTGTCACTAGAATTTCATTTTTTATTACAGAAATTGCATTTTCTATATCATCTTTGTAGGAAATCCCAACCATTGCATCTGCACGTCTTACAGTAGAGACAGTTAGTGAGCGAATATTAGAGGTGAAAAATTTCTCATTGGGGATTCTAATTACAGTACCATCAAATTTTCTAATTTTACTAGAAAATGTTCCAATATCTAAAAGAGTTCCAGAAATTCCCATATCTGGAAGGTCTATAGTATCTCCATGTTTTGCAGGTTTTTCAAAAATTAAGAAAACACCAGAAATTAAATTAGATACAACTGATTGTGTTGCAAATCCAATTACAACTGCAAAGATTCCACCTGCAACCATAATTCCAGATAAATCAATTCCCTGACTTGATGTGAATCCTAAAAAGGAAATTACTATTATTCCAAAATAAATTAATTTACTAAGATTTTGTGCAGTATCTTTGGGTAATGTAGGAGCATAATATTTGTGAAATAATAATTTTGCAATTTTTGCAACAATGACACCACCTGCCATAATAATTCCACCAATTAACAAAGAGAGTACCGTTAGTTCACCAACAATTTGCATTTCAGATAAACTCTGAAGTAATTCCAAAGGCATTAGTCCAATCCCATCTCCAAACTTGCACTAACAGTTGTATCTTCCCATGTAGGAGATGCTGTCCAATCAGTTTCAACTGAGGTAGTTTTTACATCAACAATATTTACAACTGCTCGTTTTTTCATAGTTACTTTAATTCCATCAATTATTGTTTTAGAATCTTCATAATATAGAGAATTATCAGTGATAGGAAAAATTACTTTACTGATAGTTTGCCCAGATGATAAAGTGTTTTCAATAATTATTTTCATTACACCTTCAACATAGGGAAGAGAATCATTATAATCAGTGGCTAAAGATACTTGTGCATATTTACACAAAGTTCCAGTATCTGGAGAACCATACAAACCAAATCTAGAATTCAAAGGATTACACGTTACCCAATCAAGAGATTCACGATTAGAACCATGAAGTAAAAAAATACCAATTTCAATAGGACAATGAACAAAAATGCTTGCAGCAGAATTCTTACTAAGATAGATTTCTCTATCAAATTTTAAAAAAACATGGCCAGTTCTTCGAGCAGGGTGATTAAGGGGGCGAATTGGAGCCAATTCAAGTTTAATTTCATCAGACTTGACAGGAATCATTTTTTCAATTATTTTACCTTCAGAGTCTTTTCTAAAATATGAAAAAGCATTTTCTCCGATTTTATCAATTTTAATCTCGGTGTTTGGAAGGAAAAGTTGAAGATTTTCGTTTACTTCGTAAACCCCATAATTGGAATAAACGGATTCAGAATCACTCATCGGTTCATTTTATTATTTAAAATCTAGAATTTATGCTCTCTTATTGTAAGAGATCAAAAAATCAAAACCTAGAAAAAATCAGACAAAGTTTTTTGTTTCATTAATGTCAAAATATCCCCATGTGTAAGCCACTCAGATTTACTAATACTCATTTTTTGAGATGCCAAATGTAAAGCATCATCAAAATTATCAGAAAGGATAGGATCTTGTTTCATTGCTTCACGAATACCCTCACGAACTTGCCAAACACCCACAGGGATTGCATATTCAGGCCTTATTTCTCTTAAAATTATCACACCTGACTGAATTTTATGCTTAGTCAGATACTCTAAAACACCCAATTTTGCTGCAAAATATGCACCAGCAATTGCTGGAGGATGATCAATGCCACGAGCATCCTCATAATCAGAACCAAATCCCATCACACCATTAGAATACCAAGCTTCAATCATCTCGTAAATCCAACGATGAGGAAACAAAACAACAGAAAAAATATTTCCTAAATGAGCATAAGAAAATACTTTACATGTATCAATCAAATTATAATCTAAAATATTATCAGCCAAAGATTTTGAAATAATATCATCAGTAGCTGTTATACTCCATTTTGTTGGGACTAGTTTTCGGTTTTGTCCTAACATACCAATACTGAAACATTTTTGAATTTTTGAGATATCAATTCCAGAATTATATAAATTCAGTACAGCATCTTGTGCTTTCAGATCTTTATCATAGAATGTTTTTTCAATAGATTTGACAGAAGAGGTAGTAGAAAATTTTGCAGATTTTATTTCTCCAGCAGGTCCAAATGGAGCACTTTCGCCATCAAGCGATATTTTTGAAGAAGGAGGTTTTTCAAACACTAAATCAGAATCAGTAGGTTTTGAAGACATGGTAACTTCTTGAAGATTTTCAATATAACGTCCTTCTGTTTGATTAATAGAAATTTTTTGAGTGCCACGAACTAAATTTAATCTAAAATTAATTATCTCTTCTAAAGATTTTCCCTTCCAATTTTCAGGGCTATCAAGTAAGCTTGTATCCCCATGAATAGGAGGCACCATTGGACCAACAAAGACTTTGGGATAGTTATAAGATCCAACAAAAACTGATGGAGGACTGGTTCCACTAATTGAATCAGATGAAAACAAATTACCATATTTTGAAAGGGACTCATGCCATTTGGCTAAAATTGAATTTCGAATATCTTGCGAGTTGGAATGCATTAAAATTTGTGCCTAAATTAAGACTATTAATCTGCCTGATCAATGAAATTGACGATTAGTGAATATGTTATTGAGAAGGTGTAGGTTCTCTTTCATGTCCACAATTAGGGCAAGTATCTTTTTCTTCAAAAAACTCTTTTCCACAATTTCTACAAGATTGAGGTTTCATGAAATTATTACCACAGTGTTGAATTTAAGAATTAAAACAGAATTGAAATGAAAGGATCATGATTTTTTTGCAGCGCTGACTAAAGATACGACATCCCTATCCCTCAATTGATAATCTACAGGTAATCTCAAATTGTATCTCAAATCTTTTCCATAAAGAAGACCTTTTGTCAAATCACTGTGGATTTCTTTTGCCAAATCATTAATGGTAGCACCATCTTTAAGTAAAATCAAATCAGGCAATATTCGTCCCTTTTTATCAGAAAGTTTGGATTCATCTGCAACAGGATAAATGGAATTCATTTTGAGTAATTTGAATACTGCAACATTAATTGCAAATTGAACCCCTGTACGCATGTATTCACCCATTATTCCTTGTTTGATAAAATCTAAAGCATTTGTTTGTTTTTCATTAAGCTCATCAGATTTTAGGATTTCAAATTGTTCAGAACCTGGGGAATATTTTATCAATCCTTTTTGTTCAGCTCGTCTCAAACTAAATTCACTATCCCCACTTACTGGAATTACTATAGAATCATTATATCGTTCACGTAGTCTAGCAAAATTTTTGTCTGCACCATCAACATCAATCTTATTTGCAACAATCAATGTAGGTTTTGAAATTTTTCTAAGATACGATGCAAATTTTTTACTGTCAACCATATCGAAATCATCAAATTCTTTTTCTTCTAACTCAGCAGCAATTTGTGCTTCTTTAACATGAATTTTCTTTACACCAATTCCTCGATACAGATCTGTTATGGCATCTAAAATATCAGAACCATTTTTAATTAATTTTGAGATTTTATCTCTATTTCCCTCCAAAATTTTTTGGTACCACATGATCAATTCTTCTTCTATATCAGCAAAATCAGAAATAGGATCTCCATCCCCAGATTCAGAAATTTTTCCTGTAGAATCAATTCCTCCCGAAGCATCAACTACATGCAATAATGCATCAGATTGTGCAGCAATAGAGAGAAATTGATTTCCCAATCCTTTACCTTTCCATGCATCTTTGATTAATCCAGGCAGATCAATTAACTCAATTGGAATATATCGCCAGCCTTCAATACATTTTGAGTTATGAGGGTTATCTTGAACGTTAAATTCAGAGTGAACACAAAGGGAAATTGCATTTCCTATTCCAGAAATGGGGGTCTTTGTAGTAAATGGATAAGAGGAAATTTCCTCAGAAGATAAAGTTGCAGAATTAAAGAAAGTAGTTTTTCCAGTATTGGTCTTTCCAATTAATCCAAGTTTAATGGGCATTAAACAATATTCATTTCAAATTATTTATCTTTGTCTAGGAATTAGAATTATTTTTGTTTTTAATTTTGTCAAGAGATTGATGAAGTTCTTTGAGGGCCCAATCAATATCAGATAAATCTTCTTCAGATAAGGAAGATTTCCATTTTTCTAAAATAGTAGTTGCAATTTCAGAACTATTATACAACAAATTCCAATATGGATGATGTTCTGCAGTAGTGTATGATAATTCAGTTACATCGATTAAACCATTTTGAGCTCTTGCAAGAGATGTAATATTTTCACCAAAAATTTTAACAATATCATTTTCAAGATCTTTTTCAATTTTTAGAGGAGTATTTTGCAGTTCATGTTTTTTTGCTAAATCAAGCAAATCATGGTAAAAATTTTCAAAATTAGTCATTCTAACTCAATCTCTGATGTTCTGCCAACATACATCGATTAAAAACTACAATAATTCCTTCTTTTCTTGCTAATTCTTCGGCTTCAGAATTATGTATGCCTTCTTGCAACCAAATCACTTTTGGTTTTTTCTTAATTGCATCTTTTACAAAAGGCAATACTTCATCTGAAGGTCTAAAGATATCAATAATATCAATTGTATCATCAATATCTAAAACAGAATTATAACATTTTTTTCCTAAAATTTCATCAGTTGTAGGATTGATAGGGGTTATCTCAAAACCATTTTCAGAGAGATATCTAGGCACGTAATGTGCTGCTTTTGATGAATGTTTAGACATTCCAATTACTGCCACTTTTTTTAAAGACAGAATATCATGAATTTCTTTATCAGAATGATCGTCTTGATCCATAAGAAACGTTAGGGTATGAAGAATATAATTTTTGAACTATCAAAAAATTTTTTAATCGTAATAAAATTGAAAAATTATGGAAGAAGAACCCAAAGACATCATAGTTTTAGGAGCAATCAAACACGGAGTTAAGAAATTTGATAAAATTCAAAAAACCACACTAATTGATCCTAAGGAATTACACACAATTTTAGAAAAGCTTGAAAGTAGAGGATTCATCAAAGTAGAAGAAAAAAAAGGATGGCTTGGAAATAAAATAGAAATCATTGCAACTGAAAAAGGTGCAAAAGAAGTTGATGAAAGGATACACGAAATGCAAACAAAATGGAATCAAATGGCAACAGTATACAAAACTGGAGATAAAGAGAAACTAAAACAATGTATGGACGATAATAGATCATTCTTACCAATGATGATGTTCTTTGGAGTAATGGATATGATGATGTTTAGTATGATGTTTAGTATGATGGGTATGGGAATGGGAGATTATGTTCCAGCTGAAAGCATGCCAGAAGGGGCAGATGACGGTATGGATGATGGTGGTATAGATGATGGTGGGGGATTTGATTTTGATATTGGATTCTAGTGTATATTTTATAGTTGAACTAAAAACAAAATATTGTTGAATTACAATTCATTTGATAATCCAGGATTAGTTAAAGTTCTTACATTTTTACAAACTCATAATACAGAATATCTTTCAGGTCAAGATTTGAGTGATGTTTTACGAATTAGTAGAGTTGCAGTATGGAAACATATCAAAAAAATTCAAGAATTAGGATATACGGTAGAATCAAAACAAAAACTAGGTTACAAATTAACAGCAAATTCAGATGCATTGTTGCCATGGGAAATAACGTCTGGGCTCAAAACAGAAAAAATTGGACAACAGGCATATTATTTTGATTCCTTAGATTCAACACAAAATCAAGCACTGAAAATGTCAGCAGATATTTCCAATAATGGTGCAATCATAATTGCAGCAAAACAAACAGGAGGAAGGGGAAGATCTGGGAGGAAATGGATATCTCCAAAGGGAGGAATTTTTTTATCAATTATTTTACATCCAAAATTTGATATTTCAATAACAACATTATTTCCAATTGCTTCAGCATTAGCCCTATCAATTGCTTTAGAAAAAACATATAAAATTTCTCCAGAACTAAAATGGCCAAATGATCTTACAATAAAAGGGAAAAAAATTGCAGGGATGTTAGTTGACGTATCATTAGAATCAAACAAAATTGAAAATTTAGTATTGGGTGTAGGAATAAATTTTGATGTAGATGTAAAACAAATTGAAAAAGAACTCAAAGATACACCCAATTTTTACGGAGTATCAACATTAAGTGAACATAAAAAGAAAGTCAAGCCAATTCAATTGATTCAATCATTTTTGACAGAATTAGAAGAAATTTACAAATTATTAGATTCTAAACAAACAGAAAAAATTATTTCAGAATGGACAAAAAGATCATCAACTATTGGAAAAAATGTAGAATTAAACACGATTGACGGAGAAATTAAAGGTAAAGCCATCAGAATTGATCATGATGGGGCATTAGTAATATCAAAAAATAAAA
>ENA-UZXA01017095-UZXA01017095.1-metagenome-genome-assembly--contig:-Day-1-1m-contig-17095_pt1 | contig 11724 bp, 12 predicted proteins | sample MGYA00260336_ERZ794896 | MGnify/ENA metagenome assembly ERZ794896
TGACCAATTTCAGTAGCGGCTTAAATTTACTATTATAAGTCCCTATTGCGCTTATTATTTCTTACGGGGTCGTTCGGATAGCTTCCTTTGTCTTTGGTGAAATACGTGATGCCCTATTCTCAAAAGTTTCTCAAAATGCAATAAGAAGAGTAAGTTTAAAAATATTTAAGCACTTACATTATTTATCACTAGACTTTCACTTATCACGACAAACAGGTGGTTTAAACAGATACATTGATCGTGGCACAAAAGGAATTGATTTTTTACTTCGGTACGTCCTTTTCAACGTTGTCCCGACATTCATTGAATTAATGTTAGTGATTGGAATACTCTTTGCGCTTTACGGCTATGAATATGCCTTAATAACTCTTGTGACAATTAGCATTTATATCGTTCTTACTTTTACAATCACTCAATGGAGAATTCAATTTCGTAAAGATATGAATAAAGCTGATAATGAATCGAGCACCAAAATGATTGATAGTTTGTTAAATTTTGAAACAGTAAAATATTTTAATAATGAAAAACATGAATTCAATAGATTAGATGAATCTTTAGAAAAATATGAATACTCTGCAAATAAAAACAGAATGTCTCTTTCATTGCTCAACGTCAGCCAAACCTTAGTCATCATGACAGGTATTACAATTATGTTAACATTATCAGTATTTGGAATAAAAAATAACACTATAAGTGTTGGCGGGTTTGTGGTTATTAATGCCTATATGCTTCAATTATATCAACCATTAAATTTTCTTGGGACTATTTATAGGGAAATTAGACAATCCTTAATTGATATGGAAAATATGTTTAATCTTTTAAATGAAAAAAACACTGTTGAAGATAATGGGTTAAATAAAATTACAATTAACAATTCTGAAATAAGTTTTAAAAATATATCATTTGGATATCATTCTAATAGACCGATTATTAACAATATATCTTTTGATTTAAAGAAAGGTAAATCATTAGCTATTGTTGGTCCAACAGGTGCTGGTAAATCAACTATAAGCAAATTATTATTTCGTTTTTATGATCCATCAAATGGTGAAATATTAATAAATAGTAAAAATATAAAAAATTATAAACAAGAGTCTTTAAGACAAATTATTGGCATAGTTCCTCAAGATACTGTTTTATTTAATGATACTATTTATTACAATATTAGTTACGGTAAACCTGGATCAACTAGAGAAGAAATAATTAATGCTGCAAAAATAGCAGGTATACATAATTTTATTGAGAGTATACCTGAGCAATACAATACTATCGTAGGAGAAAGAGGGTTAAAATTATCTGGTGGAGAAAAACAAAGAGTGGCAATAGCAAGAACAGTATTAAAAAACCCTTCAATATTTTTCTTTGATGAAGCAACATCAGCGCTTGACTCATCAACAGAAAAAGAAATTATTCAAAATCTTGAAAAAATTTCAGAAGGAAAAACAACATTAATTATAGCTCATAGATTATCAACTGTTTCAAAAGCAGATAACATAATTGTTATAGATCAAGGTAATATAGTGGAGAGTGGTAATCATCAAAACTTGTTGGATAAAAATGGTTTATATGCAGATATGTGGAGTAAACAAAAACACTTATCTTAACTTAAGGATTAATATTAATTTTATGTCGTACTATATCTTTATTTAATTGTATTTCTCTAAGAGTAATTAAAGTAACGCCAATAAAGATTATAACACCTCCTATCCAAGTATAAATGTCTGGGACTTCATTGAAGATTAAGTATCCGTACATAGAGGCTACTATAAGTCCAAAAAAAGAATAAGGCTGAGTCATTGTAACATCAGAAATTTTATATACATGATTCATGCAAAGATGAAATATGGTACCTGAAAGTGCAGCTAGAAATAAAAAAAGAATACTAATAGTTGATGGAGTCTGCCAAAAGAAAATAACCATAAAAAAACTTAAAAAAGTCATGTTAGTATATTGATAAGCAAGTATTGTTATAGAGCTATCATCTTTAGTTAATTTTTTTGTAATGATAATTACAATTGACCAAATGAATGATGATAAAAGAGTCATCTGAATTCCTATAGATACATCAATAATACCTGGTCTTAAAATAATAAGCATGCCAATGAAACCTATAATTAAAGCGCTAATCCTATAAATTCTAATTTTTTCTTTTAAAAAAATTACAGCTAAAATTGTCACAAATAATGGTACTACAAAATGTAGTGCAGATATCTTCTCCAATGAAACCATAGTTAAAGCGGCAAATCCAATCAACATAGCTGGCAGATTTAATAATGATCTAATTAAATGAAATTTCAAATTTTTGGTTTTATAAACTTTAAACTTAGTTTTTAAAATAAATGGAAAAATAATAATTAAACCCAAAAAAAAACGAAAAAAACCTGCAGTAAAAACATTTAAGTCATTCTGAGCAATTTTCATCAACATGCCCATTGTTGATCCAAAAAAAATAGCAATAAAAACTAATAAAATGGCAAATATTTTATTTGAATTTCTCACTGACTTATATTTACTTTAGCTCTTACTAGCTCTTTATTTAATTGCATCTCTCGAATTGTGATTATTGTAATTCCAATGAATATAATTATAGCTCCTAACCAGGTATAAATATCAGGAGATTCATCAAATAAGAAATATCCATAAAGAGAAGCAACAATCAAGCCTATAAATGAAAAAGGTTGGGTCATCGATACTTCAACAAGTTTAAAAGCATGATTAATGGAAATATGAGAAACTGTCCCTACCAAAGCCGCTAAAGATAAGTAGATAAGACTATTAATAGTTGGTATTTCCCAAAAAATAATGGCCGTAGTTAACGTTAATAATGTCATAAATGTATACATGTAAACCAATATAGTTATGGAGCTATCTTTATTAGTAAGTTGTTTAGTCAAGATGATAATAACTGACCAAAAAAAAGAAGCAACTAGCACCATTTGAATACCTAATGAGATATTAATAATTCCAGGACGCAAAATAATCATCATACCAATAAAACCAATAAATAATGCACTTATTCTGTAAATTCGAATTTTTTCTTTTAAAAATAACACTGCTAAAATAGTCACAAAAAAAGGTACTAAAAAATTCAATGCAGAAATTTTTTCATATGGAACTAACATTAAAGCTGAAAAAGTTAATAGCATTGCAGGAAAGTTTAAAGCTGATCTAATTATATGAATTAAAATATTAGAGGTTTTATAAACTTTAAATTTTGTTTTTAAAATATATGGAAAGATAAATATAAAACCAATTAAGAAACGAAAAAAAGCTGCGGTATAAATACTTACATCATTCTGAGCAAATTTAATTAATACACCCATAGTGCTACCAGCAAATATTGAAATAAGTATTAATAGTATTGCTAAAAAATTTTTTGACATATTATAAAATAAATTTTTTAATTAGATAAAAAATTAATAATTAATAATAAAATTATTAATTGAATTTACAATATGTGCTATTTAAGCAACAACATATGCTATTTAAGCATATTAAAAAAAATCTAATAATAATTTTAAGTATTTAAGCCAGGAATCCAACTAGTTCCCGCAAGAGGAACTCTGGCCATAGCAGCTGCTTCCACTGTTAATGCACAAAGATCTTCAGGTTCTAAATTATGTAAATTATTTTTACCGCAAGCTCTTGCAATGGTTTGAGCCTCTAAAGTCATTACCTTTAAATAATTTGATAACTTCCTCCCTGCTTTAACAGGATCTAATCTTTTCATAAGTTTAGGGTCTTGAGTAGATATTCCTGCTGGATCATTACCCTCATGCCAATCATCATATGCACCTGAAGTGGTGCCAAGTTTATTATATTCCTTTTCCCATTTAGGGTCATTATCACCTATTGCTATCATGGCTGCACTGCCAATAGAAACTGCATCAGCACCTAGGGCTAATGCTTTTGAAACATCTGCACCATTTCTTATTCCACCAGATATGATAAGCTGAACTTCTCGATGAGCATCTAAATCTTGCAATGCATCTACAGCAGGCCTAATACAAGCAAGTGTTGGCTGCCCAACATTTTCAATAAAAACCTCTTGTGTGGCCGCTGTTCCGCCCTGCATCCCATCTAGAACAACAACATCAGCTCCTGCTTTAACTGCTAAAGCTGTATCATAGTAAGGTCTTGCTCCTGCGATTTTAACAAAAATAGGAACTTTCCATTCGGTTATTTCTCTAAGTTCAGTAATTTTAATGGCTAAATCATCTGGACCTGTCCAATCTGGATGTCTGCATGCAGATCGTTGATCTATACCTTTTGGAAGATCTCTCATTTCTGCAACTCTATCACTTATTTTTTGTCCAAGTAACATACCTCCACCTCCTGGTTTAGCTCCTTGACCGATTACAACTTCAATGGCATCAGCTTTTCTTAAATCATCAGGGTTCATACCATATCGAGAAGGTAGGAGTTGATAAACAAGATTTTTTGATTGACCACGTTCTTCTTTAGTCATACCTCCATCACCAGTAGTAGTAGAGGTTCCTGCAGTAGATGCCCCTCTTCCTAAAGCCTCTTTAGCCGGACCAGATAATGCTCCAAAACTCATACCAGCAATAGTTATTGGGATATCTAACTCTAAAGGTTTCTTTGCGTATCTAGTTCCTAAAGTAACATTAGTTGAGCATTTCTCTCTATAACCTTCTAATGGATAGCGAGACATGGAAGCTCCTAAAAATAGCAAATCATCAAAATGTGGTAACTTACGCTTAGACCCTCCTCCCCTAATATCATAAATTCCTGTCTTAGCTGCTCTTCTAATTTCAGAGTTTGTATAATCATCAAAAGTCCAAGATTTACGAGGAGTAGTAAAGAATTTTTTTTTTTTATTTACCATATTAGTAGTCGGATGCGTTATCTATATTAAAATTATATAATTTTCTAGCTGACCCAAATTTTTTAAAATTTATAGCTTTTAATTTTTTAATATTTCCTTGTTTTAATAAATTTTCAATTTTTTTTATATCATTTTTTGTAATTTTTTTTTCAATACAATCAACACCTAAACTTTTGGGATTACCGGCAATATATATTACAGTTTCATAAATACTGTCCCCAAGAGCTTCTCCGGCATTACCACAAACAAGTAAAGTTCCTGCCTGAGCCATAAAGCCTGACATATGACCTACAGATCCTTTAACAATAATATCAACACCTTTCATTGATATACCACAGCGAGAACTAGCATTACCATCAACAATTATTGTGCCACCATGTGCTGTAGCACCCGTAGATTGAGAGGTATTTCCTTTAACGTGAATAGTACCAGACATCATATTTTCACCAAGACCAGTACCTGCATTACCATCAATCAAAATATTAGCTTTTTGATTCATGCCGCCACAATAGTAACCAACATGACCATTAATTTTAACTAATATATTTTCTTTGAGACCGGCACAAATAGCATGTTCACCTCTTGGATTTTTAACAGTAAATTCTCTTTTATTATTTTTGTAAGATATGTTTTGAAGAAAGCTGTTAATTTTACGTAAACTGTTTTTTTTAAAATCTAAATTTTCTATTTTCCCCATGTATAAACAACTCCTGGTTCTGGCTCATATATCTTTGCTTTATTAACATTTGGAAGATGCGCCATAGCTTGAAACTCAGATGCTACAGCTACATAATTGGCATTTTCAGCTATTACGGCAGGCTTACAAGCTATTTCATCACGTAAAATGGCAAAACCATTATTGGTTCCTACTATAAAAGTATAAAAACCATCAAGATTAGAAAGGCAATCTGTTAATGTGTTTTTCATAGATTTGTTTTTAGATAATTTGTTACTTATATACCCTGCTGCAACCTCAGTATCATTTAAAGAATGAAATTCTTGCCCTTTTTTAATCAACTCTCTTCTTAAATTATTATGATTAGATAATGATCCGTTATGAACCAAACATTCATCTTCCCCTGTAGAGTAAGGATGAGACCCATCAATAGTGATAGCACTCTCTGTAGCCATTCGTGTATGACCAATGCCATGAGATCCTGAAAATTGATCTAAATTAAATTTTTTTACAATGTCTTTTGGACTTCCAACCTGTTTAAATATTTCAATGGATTTTCCATATCCTATTAAGAGAATATTTTCATAATTTTTCTTAATAAAAGGAATAAATTTATGTGGCTTTGCAGAGGTATATAAAATTGTATGATCAGATATTGTTTTAATATCTAAATTCTTAAAGTTTTTTTTAATATCTTCTTCAAAGTTATTAAGATTTACCTTTTTGCTTAAACAAAGTGAATATTTATAACGTTTTTTTTCCTTATTGTTATAAATTGCAAAACCAGCAGAGTCAGGTCCTCGGGAAGACATGTTATCAAGCATGGCACTTAAATAAGAACCTAATTGGCTATGTAATTTTTTCTTTTTTAAATAAAGACCGACTATTCCACACATAAAAAATTAAATTAATTAATAAGCATATAAATAATTTTATTATTTTAATTGCAAGTATTAATTTTATTTAATAATAATTTCTTCAGGAGTCTCATCTTTTTGGGTGTTTGGATCCCAAGAATTACCCTTAATCCCAGATCCAAAGTTAGCAGATTTATTGGTATAAGGTAACTGGTATAAAATAGAATTAAAGTATTTTTGCATTTGAGGAAGTTGTTTAAATTTAACATAAAAACTTCCAATATGCGGATAGCCTAATTCACTAAACAAATCTTCATCATTAGAGTTATTTAAAAATTCATAATGTTTTAAAAACTCAATATAAAAATCCAGTACATCAAATAAATTAAAATCAGCCACGCTTATATTATTAAGTAAAAAATTAGTATTGGCATGTTTATGATTCTGAATCCAGTGTTCAAACTTTTGCATTTTACCTGAATTGTTATTATCAAACGCTCTATTTAAAACATCTTTTGCTGCTTGATTTTCTTTATTTGTATTTTCATAATGTGTGTAAGCAAAAGATGTAATAATATTTCTTAAATCAACTGTTTCAAATAATAATTGTTCACATTGACTTAATTCGATTTCATTTTGACCAAGCATATTAAATTCTCTTGCTAAATACATAAGGCAAGCATTTGACTGAGATATAATAAAGTTATCTCCATTTAAATCCAATAATTCTATATAAGGTAAATTAATCAAACTATTACTTTTTTTTAATTCTGTTTTATTTTCTTCATGCCATGAGCTACCATCATAGATAGTCACACCATTATTTAAAATTGCTTCTAGTTTATAAATTTTAGCTTTTAGAGGGATGTCAGCATAAATAACCATTTGACGGCATACAGAACCTAATCCTTTAGTGCTCCAATATCCAACAGTTATCTCATTTGATTTAATCATAGTAATTTTATATATTAATTTTTAATTTATAAATTTTTTTAATTAAAATTAAATAAAAAATAGTATTAAAATAAATATGGATAATGAAAAAATGAAGTTAATAGTAAAACATATTGATAGTATTGAACATATTAAAAAACTAACATGGGAAGAAAAAGTTTTATGGTATTTTAATAGCTTAGGCTCTTATAAGAAAGAAAGTGAAGATGACTCAACAATACTAAAAGATGTTAGAAAGCAATTAACAAAAGATAAAATAAAGCAGATTAATGCTAAGTTAGATAAAAAATATCATATTAATTAAAATATTCTAACAAGATAGATTAAAATATTGAAATTATTGACTAATCTTAAAATTCCAATCTTTCCAAACTTGCTTTCCTTTATGATCAACAATGAGAAAGTGTTGAGAAATAATATCAATTACTTTACTTTTGGCATTATCGTTCCTTTCTACATCATCTTCTATAGAATGTTCAGTTAAAATTTTTTGTAAAGAATGTAAATTTTTTGATTGCATATTTATATTAATCAACCTTGAGATATTTTCATTTTGATCTTCGTAAATAACATCAACTTGATATGATATGGTAAAGTTTTTCATAGTTAATAATTATTAAACTACCTGCAAGGAAACTACTATAGTTAAGAATCTATAAATAATAATCTTAATAATATAGATAAGTATTTCATATAACTAGTAGAAAAAATTACAAGTTCTTTTTTTTGCGAATTTAGAAGTTTTAATCTATAAAGTAAAAAAAGGAGATTAAATTATGGCTAAAGGAATGGATAAAAAGAAAGACACTAAAGGAAAACCTAAAAAAAGTATTAAAGAAAAGAAAGCTGCTAAAAAAGAAAAGAAGAGCAAATAGAATTATTTTAAATACTTAGGAGTAAATACATTGAGTTTAGATATTGGAGATATTATTACTCTAGATATTGGAAGTATTGCAAATGGAGGACATTTTATTGCAAGACATAACAATCAGATAATTTTTGTTCGTCATACTATCTCAGGTGAAAAAGCCAATGTTAAAATTACTGCTGTTAATTCTAAATTTGCATTTGGTGATGCTGTAGAAATATTAAAATCATCAAAAGATCGAGTTGAAGCTCCTTGTAAATACGCACACCCTGATGGTTGTGGTGGATGTGATTTTCAGCATATAAAACCTCAAGCTCAATCGGTTTTGAAAAGAACGGTTATTCAGGATCAATTTAAGCGCATAGCAAAAATTGAAGTCATTCCAGAATTAATTTCAACCGAACCCTCAAATGGACTTAATTGGAGATCTCGATTAAATCTATCTGTTTCTGAAAATAAGAATTTAGGATTGAGAGCCTATAGAAGTAATAAAATAATAGAAGTTGATGAATGTTTAATAGCTCTCAAAGGAATAAATGATTCCGAAATATTTAGTAAAAAATGGGATCATGAAAATAATTTAAAAATATCATACTCTAGTGAGCGTGATATTAATATTAGTCAGTTTGGAAAAAACGTATCAGGTTCTAACAACTTAAGAGAAGTTGTTGATGACAACAAATATGAAATTTCACCACAAAGTTTTTGGCAAAGTCACAAAAATGCACCCGGATTGTTATTAGAACAAGTAATCAAGTTTGCAAATATTAAAAAATCACAGAAAATTTGTGATTTATATGGTGGTGTTGGACTGTTTACATTGCCTATATCAAAATTAACTGGTGAAAATGGAGAAGTTCATCTTATAGAAATGGATAGCATATGTATCAAAGATGCTAGCAAAATGTTTGGAGATATTAAAAATATTTTTATTCATCATGGAAAAGTTGAACAAAAATTAGGGAGTATAAAAAAAATAGATACTATTATCCTAGATCCACCAAGGAACGGTGTTAGCAAACAAGTCATTAATCAAATGATTGAAAAAAAACCAAAATCAATAATTTATGTATCCTGCAATCCATCAACCTTAGCAAGAGATTCTAAAACTTTATTAGATAACAAATATGCGTTAAGTAATATTGTTTGTCTAGATCTATTTCCTATGACACATCATATAGAAAGTGTAGCGTCTTTTACGAAAATATAATTTGGCGTGCCCGGCGAGATTCGAACTCACGACCCCCAGATTAGGAATCTGGTGCTCTATCCTACTGAGCTACGGGCACTTTATTTAATCTCAATCTTTTAAAAGAGTGAAAAAATTTTCATCAAAAGTTAAATAAATTTCATCATCTACTTTTTTAAAGTCATTTGTTTCTCTAGAAACAACATATAAATTACCAAATGTTGTTTTTACATCATATTGGTAAGTATTTCCTACAAAAGCTGCGCTGATTACTTGACCTTTAACTGAATTTTTCATACTAGAATCACTTATTTCAATTTTTTCAGGCCTAATAGAAATAGAAGCTGTATTTTCTAATTTAAATTTAGATTTAATTTTAAAATTAATATTAGAAAAACTAATTGAATAAATATTCTCATCATTAGCAATTATATTCACTTTTATTATATTTGAATCACCAATAAAATTAGCAACAAACTTTGTATTCGGAAAAGAATATAATTGTTTTGGAGTACCTTCTTGTGCAATTATTGCATCATTCATAACAATAACTTTATCTGAAATAGCAAGCGCTTCTTCTTGATCATGTGTAACATAAATTGTTGTAACAGCTAATTTTTGCTGAATAGATCTTATATCTTCTCTAACTTGTCTTCTAAGTTTAGCATCTAAGTTTGATAAAGGCTCATCAAATAATAAAACTTTTGGTTCTAAAACAATTGCTCTTGCAACAGCAACCCTTTGTTGTTGTCCTCCAGATAATTCAGATGGCATTCTTTTTTCAAAATTTTCTAGACCAACCAAATTCAATGTACTGATTGATTTTTCTATATATTCTTTTTTTTCAACATTTATCATTTTTAATCCGTATGAAACATTTTCTAAAACTGTCATATGAGGAAAAAGTGCATATGATTGAAAAACCATAGATACATCTCTATCGGTTGCAGGCTTTATTGTTATATCTTCATTATTAATCAAAATATTACCAGATGTGGCGCGTTCAAGTCCTGCAATTAATCTAAGTGAAGTTGTTTTGCCACAACCTGAAGGACCAAGCAAAGTAGTTAGGGTTCCGGGCTCAAAATCACAAGATATATTATCTACTGCAGTTGTTTCATTAAATTTTTTAACAATATTTTTGAATTCAACTTTTACTTTCTTCATTTATCCTCCTAGATTACCCTGTAATTGATTATCACTTAATTTTCTTCTTCCTAATTTTCTTTTACCTACCAATAGTTGCATAATTACGATTGATATCAGCATGACAACAATAAGTGCTGATGCATACACAATAGCTAATCCATAATCATTATTTTCTAATCTACCTAAAATATAGGATGTAGCTAAATCATAATTGGCACTTACCAAAAATATAACTGCACTAATTGCAGTCATAGCTCTAACAAAACTAAAAACTAATGATGCAATAATTGCAGGTTTTAATAATGGAAGTATAATATTTTTAAATGTTTGAAAACTTGAAGCATTTAAAGTGGATGATGCTTCATCTAAGTGAGGATCTAATTGATTCATCGCTGCAATTCCTGCCCTTACCCCAACAGGCATATTTCTAAATACAAAAGAAATAACCAATATTATACCTGTTCCAGTAATTTCTATTGGAGGAGTATTAAAAGCAAAAACATAACTAACACCAATGATTGTTCCAGGTATTGCAAAACTGAGCATAGTTCCAAATTCAAAAGCATTTTTTCCTTTAAACTTATGCCTAGTTAATAAATAAGCGGTAAGTATGCCTATTGCTGCAGTTGGTGGAGCTGAGAATATTGCAACAAAAAAAGTAACGCTAAAAGAATTCCAAGCGGTACCTGTCCATAGAATATCTCTTGTCTCAGTTATATGAACACTAAAGGCTTCAATATAATGTTTAAAAGTAAAAGAATGATTTACACCCCACATTTCAACAAAACCCCCAAAAATAATCATAAGATAAATTACAAAGGTCATTAAAGACCAAGGTATTATAATAAAATAAACTAAGAACTTTACACTCGTTGGCAGTATTGAATTTACACCACTATCTCCTTTACCAGTAATTGAAACATAAGATTTTTTCCCTAACCACTGATTTTGTAATAAGAAAGCAATTAACACTAGAGATAAAAGTATAATTGCTAAAACTGCTGCACGTGACTCATCATATTGTGCCCCAACAACTGCAAAAAAAATTTCAGTAGATAAGACATTATAATCACCACCTAAAACAAGAGGATTTCCAAAATCAGCAAGACTTTCAATAAATCCAAGTAAGAATGCATTGGCAATTCCAGGCCTCATAAGAGGAAAGGTTACAGTTGTAAATAC
>ENA-UZXA01003424-UZXA01003424.1-metagenome-genome-assembly--contig:-Day-1-1m-contig-3424_pt1 | contig 11672 bp, 10 predicted proteins | sample MGYA00260336_ERZ794896 | MGnify/ENA metagenome assembly ERZ794896
TCAGTTTTTTCAAAAGCCTTATGAGTGTTAGCCTCAGGTTTAATGCCATTAAATTTTTTATTGATTATTCTGTTTTCGGTAAGAGCAACCAGTCTAAAATTATTATTAGATTTTGAAGATTTAATAAGCTGTTGACCCATCCTTCCCATACACCCAGTAATTGCTAAATTAATCTTTTTCATTTTAAATTAAAAACATTCTTTTTTTGTAAAAGGACAAGTAGTGTAGTGTACAACTCCTTTTACTGTATTTATAGCCACAGAGGTTGTGGTATCAACTACCGTTACTGCTGTTGAGCAACTTTGTGTAAAAACTATTAATATAAATATTAAAATTATTTTTTTTATAAAAATATTCATTAAGCTAATTATTATAACGATAAATTAAATAATAACAGATATAAAAAATACAATTATTGATTAGTTTTTCCAAAAACTTTTTGCTTTTTGAAAGAATTTCTTAATGCTTGGATTTGACTTTTCATTTTCAATTTCTCTAAATTTTTCAAGCAACTCTTTTTGTTGCTTATTTAAGGATATGGGAACTTCAGTATTTACTTGGACATATAAATCTCCAAAATCACCTCTTCTCATAAAAGGCATTCCTTTACCTTTTAATCTAAATTGTTTTCCACTTTGAGTACCATCTGGTATTTTAATTTTTGCTTTACCACCATCAATTGTGGGTATTTCAATTGTTGTTCCAAGAGCTGCATCTGCAATAGATATTGGAAATTCAAAAAATAAATTTTCATCTGATCTTTTAAAAAGCTCATGAGAATGAACATTGATGAATAAATATAAGTCACCTGTGGCTCCACCCCTGCTACCCGCTTCACCTTTACCTGCTAATCTAATACGAGTTCCATCATCGACACCTTTTGGAATTGTAACTGATATTTTTTTAGATGCTTGTTTTTTACCTTGGCCATTACAATCATTACATGGATTTGTGATTTCTTCTCCATTACCATTACACTGAGGACAAGTTTGTTGAACAGTAAAAAACCCTTGATTGGATCTTATTTTTCCATTTCCCCCACAATATGTACATCTGTCAGGTGAGTGACCAGGTTTAGAACCGTTTCCTTTACAGGCATTACATTTTTCAGTTGTAGAAAATTTTATATCTTGTTTTTTTCCTTGGTAAGCTTCTTCAAGAGTAATTGATAAATCATACCTTAAATCAGAACCTCTATTATTGGAGCTTCTATTGCTTCTTGATCTTCCTCCGCTTCCAAAATCTCCAAAAAAATCCTCAAAAATATCTGAAAAGTCTGCTCCACCAAAACCTCCAAAACCTCCACTCTGTCTTCCGCCACCTCCTTCAAAAGCAGCGTGCCCAAAATTATCATAATTTTGTTTTTTTTCTTTATCTGAAAGTATGCCATAAGCTTCGCTGGCCTCTTTGAATTTATCCTCAGCAGCCTTATCGCCTGGATTTTTATCTGGATGATGTTTTACTGCAAGTTTTCTGTACGCTGATTTTAGTTCATCTGGGCTTGCATTTTTGTTAACACCCAAGACGTCATAAAAATCTCTTTTAGCCATAAAGTTACTTTAAGATGATAGTTGTTGTTAGTCTTAAGCGCTTTTTTCTTTATCTTCTTCTTTATCTTNNTTCTTCTTTATTTTCTTCTTTTACTTCCTCAAAATCAGCATCAACAACATTATCGTCTTTTTTTCCTTCATCATTTTTATCGGTATCATTTGATGCATCTGGTTTTTTCTCTTGAGATTTATATATAGCCTCTCCTAGTTTCATCGAAGCTTGAACTAAAGTTTCTGTTTTTTTCTTGATATCTTCATTATCAGTCCCCTTTAAAGACTCTTTTAAGCTAGATGATGCATCTTCAATTGCTTTTTTTTCAGCATCAGTAATTTTAGACCCATGTTCTTTAAGATTTTTCTCAGTAGAGTGAATTAAAGTATCTGCTTGATTTCTAACATCTACAGACTCTCTTTTCTTTTTATCTTCTTCTTTATTAGCCTCAGCATCTTTCACCATTTTTTCAATTTCTTCCTCATTTAATCCACCAGAAGCTTGAATTTGGATTTTCTGTTCTTTTCCAGTTCCTTTGTCTTTTGCTGAAACGCTAACTATTCCATTAGCATCAATATCAAAAGTAACTTCGATTTGTGGCACTCCTCTTGGAGCAGGCGCAATACCAACTAGCTCAAAATTACCTAACATTTTATTATCAGTTGCCATTTCCCTTTCACCCTGAAGCACTCTAATAGATACAGCAGGCTGATTATCTTCAGCAGTTGAAAACACTTGGCTTTTTTTGGTTGGGATTGTTGTATTTTTTTCAATTAGTTTAGTTGATACACCACCCAAAGTTTCAATTCCTAAAGAAAGTGGGGTAACATCTAATAACAGTACATCTTTAACGTCTCCTTGAAGTACCCCTGCCTGGATAGCTGCACCCATTGCAACAACTTCATCAGGGTTAACACTCTTATTTGGGTCTTTTCCAAAAAAGTTTTTAACCTCACTTAATACTTTCGGCATTCTTGTCATTCCACCCACCATTATAATTTCGTCTATTTCATTAGCTGTAATTCCAGCATCTTTTAAGGCTGTCTTGCAAGGGGGTAAGGTTCTAGCAATTAAGTCTTCAACTAGTGCTTCTAGCTTTGCTCTAGTCATTTTTAAATTAATGTGTTTAGGACCAGTTTTATCTGCGGTAATAAAAGGTAGATTAATATCAGTCTGTTCTGCCGAAGAAAGTTCGATTTTTGCTTTTTCTGAAGCTTCTTTTAATCTTTGAAGTGCAAGTTTATCTGATGTTAGATCAATTCCATTATCTTTTTTAAATTCTGCAATAAGATAATCAACTATAGAATTATCAAAGTCTTCGCCACCTAAAAAAGTATCTCCATTAGTTGACTTCACCTCAAATACACCATCACCCAATTCAAGAATAGAAACATCAAATGTTCCACCTCCTAAATCGTATACAGCAATTTTTTTATTTTGTTTTTTATCTAAACCGTATGCTAAAGATGCTGCAGTCGGTTCATTAATTATTCTTAAAACTTCTAATCCAGCAATTTTACCAGCATCTTTTGTTGCTTGTCTTTGAGCATCGTTAAAGTATGCGGGAACAGTAATTACAGCTTTAGTAACTTCTTGTCCTAAATACTTTTCAGCTGTTTCTTTCATTTTTTGAAGAATAAATGCTGATATTTGAGAAGGTGAATATTTTTTATCTTTAGCTTCAATCCATGCATCACCTTTTTCAGAATTTACAATTTTAAATGGAGCTGCTGTTATATCTTTTTTTACAGTGGGGTCTTCAAAATTTCTTCCAATTAATCTTTTTACAGCAAAAATTGTATTTTCTGGATTTGTTACGGCTTGTCTTTTAGCTGGTTGACCAACTAACTTTTCACCATCATCTGTAAAAGCTACAACTGAAGGAGTTGTTCTTGCTCCTTCTGCATTCTCTAAAACTTTAGGTTGGCTACCCTCCATGATTGATACACAAGAGTTTGTAGTTCCAAGATCTATTCCAATAATTTTGCTCATAATTTAAATTCTCTCTTTCATATATGTGTTAATTTTAATTCTACAAGTTGAACAAATATTATTATTTGTCTAAATTTTCCTTATTTTCCCTATTTTCCTCATCTTTTTGATCTTTTTTTTTTGAGACACCTACCAATGAAGGTCTAAGTAGCCTCTCCTTAATCATGAAACCTTTTTGAACCTCTTGAACTATTGTTCCTGGTTCTTTTTCATCATCCTCTATCTCCATCATCGCTTGATGTAAATTTGGATCTAATTTTTTGTTAAGACAATTAATTGGTTTGATATCATTTTTGGTAAAGATGGAAATCAAGTCTTTGTTAATTATTTCTAAGTGTTCTAGGGTTTTTTTTAGAGCCTCAGTTCCTTTGAGAACCTCATCACTTTCTAAAATTAATTTTGATCTTTCTAAATTATCAATTAAATTTAGAGCTTCTTTGGCAAAAGTAAAACCACCATAATCAAATGCATCATCTTTTTCTTTTTCAAACCTTCGTCTCTGATTTTCCATTTCAGCAAAAGTTCTTGCAAGCTTATCTTCTAATTCTTTTACTTTTTCTTCAGGAGTAGTCTCTGCTCTCGTTTCTTCTTTGTTAATATTAGTTTGATTCTCTTTTGATAGCTTTTCAGTGTTGCTATTGTCCTCAGTAGACTGTTTTGTATTATCGTCTTGATTAAGGTTTTCCTCTTTTTCCATGTCAGCATATATGGTAAGAAATTTAAAAATTGCTAGGTATTAATGACAAAAATCTTAAAATTACTAATAGGGACCAATAATAAGGGTAAATTAAAGGAAATAAGAGATTTATTGCCCAAATATATAAAAATTTACTCAACTGCTGATTATAATCTTAAAAGTCCAAGAGAAGATGGTCTGACTTTTGAGGAAAACTCTCTCATTAAATCAAAATACTTTTCGAAAAAAACGAAATTAATATGTTTGGCTGATGACTCTGGGCTAGAAATAGATATCTTAAACAAGGATCCGGGAATTTACTCTGCAAGGTGGGGTGGAAAAAATGGAGATTTCAAAAAAGCTATAAAGAGAGTTTATAAAGAACTTTCTAAAAAAGACAAAAACTGGCAAAAGAAAAAAATTAAAGCAAGATTTGTTTGTGCTTTATCAATTTGTTTTTTAGATAAAAAAATTGTTTCTGTTCAAGGAAAAGTGGAAGGCTTCATTTCAAATGAACCAAGAGGTAAAAATGGTTTTGGCTATGATCCTATTTTTATACCAAAAAATAAAAAAAAAACTTTTGGGGAAATGCGTTTGTTACAGAAGTATAAAATAGATCATCGATCTGTTGCGTTTAAGAAAATTAAAAGATTTCTATAAGTTTTTTATTTTCTATTTTATAAAAATTTAACCGATGATTAATTTTGTTGTTTTTAATATCAAAAATACCAATTTTACCTTTGAATGAATTTTTCTTTTTGAAAAGTTTGTTTAAATTAGCAAGATTTGTTTTTAAAGATAAGTAGTAGACAAGACCAACAAGATCATAGCTTAATAGAGATAAATGAGATGGATATTCGTTAAATTCTTTAAAAAATTTTTCTTTATAATTATCAAAATTATTTTTATTTATTGATGGAAAATATATGGGCTGAATATTAGTCTCATTTAGTAGGCTTGAGTCAAACCATTGATTTAATGTTATAAAATACTTATTTTTAGGTGATACATCTGTGTAAAGAAGAGAAGTGCTTACACTTTTTAAACTTTCGTCAAAATCTGCAATTATTACTGCATCAAAATTTAATCCACCTAGTGAGTATCTTTTTTCTAATCTTTTGATTTTTTTTTCTTTATTTATGTCATTAGAGTTTTTAATTCTATATATTTCATCTTCTAAATTTTGTTTTCTAATTTTATAATTAGTAATTTTTTCAATTTGACTAGTTAATTTTGTTGGCTCTGTATTATAAACATAATCTTTAAAAATTTTAATTTTAGAATTTTTAATTCCTTTTTTTACTTCGAATTCATAGTCTTGCATTGGGGTTAGGAAAATAGTTCTTTCAATATTATTCATTTCTAAAAATTTTTTTATTGTATTAAGTTGTGAGGTGGAGTTAATACCTGCTGAAATTACATTTTTTGGAAGATCTAGAGTCTTATTGGTAAAAGATAAAAATGTAAGATCCTTCATTTCATCTAAATATGTTAGGCTTTCATAAAATATTGGACCTATGACAACCTTTACCCCCATTTCTTTTAGTTCAAATGCAGATTTAAGGGTTTGATTTGGTCTTGTAGCCGTGTCTTTTGGAATAATCTCTATTAAATCACTATCAATATCTTTTATAGCCAATGAAACAGCTTTAATAATTGATTGACCTAAATCTTTATTGTTACCAGTCATGGGTACCAAGAGACCAATTTTAATTTTTTCTGCAGCCACAACAGTATTAAAAAATGTCAAAATTAAATTTAGAAAGATAAAGAAAATAATTTTAGTAAGTTTACTCATTTTAATGATAGTATAATGCTTTTTAAGCTTAATTATGATCATAAAATCACAATCTCACATAAAAGATAATGAAAATGGTCTTTATATAGTATCAACCCCAATTGGAAATTTAAAGGATATTACTTTTAGAGCTATCGAAACATTAAAAAAATCTTCTTATATTCTTTGTGAAGATACAAGAGTTTCAAAAAATTTATTGGACAAATATGAAATAAAATCAAAATTAATTTCAAATCACAAATTTAATGAAACAAAAAACTTAAATAAAATTGTTGATCTTTTAAAATCAGGAGAAATAATTTCTTTAATTTCAGATGCTGGAACACCAAGTATTTCTGATCCTGGATCAATTTTAGTGAACGAATGTGTTAAAAATAATATTAAAATTATTCCTATTCCTGGAGCGTCAGCAGTTGCAACGGCACTATCAATAAGTGGTTTTTCAGAAAAATTTTTCTTTTATGGATTTTTACCTGATAAAAAACAAGCATTAATAAATGATTTAAAAAAATTTTCTAAGTTAGATGGATCATTTGTTTTTTTTATCTCCCCTAAAAAAATTAATAGAGTCATACCTGAATTAAAAAATAATTTTAGTGGTAGAAAAATAGTTTTTTGTAGAGAAATTTCAAAAATATACGAAGAATACATAAGAAAGGATATTGATGACTTGGAACTATTTAAAAAAGTGCCAAAAGGCGAGCTTACAGTAGTAATTTCTGAGAAAAAAAATGTTAAAAATTCTTCACAAGAGTTAAGTGAATCAGATAAGATTCTTATAAATAAAATGATTAAAAAATTAAGTGTAAAAGAAATAACAGATTTAATTAGTCAAAATAAAATTATTTCCAAAAAAAAAATTTATAATTATTGTTTAAAATTAAAAAATGAAATCTAAATTTATATTAGTTGTTTTGGTAGGGATTATTTTATCTGGTTGTATAGGTGTTTCCTCAACAGGTATTTTTGGAACAGGAGTTTCAGTTGCTCTTGATCCACGAACAGTGGGTACTCAAATAGATGATTCAATAATGCAAAAAAATTTAACGGCAAAAATGATAATTAGAGATAAGAAACATCTTATATCTGTAAAAACTAAAGTGCTAGATGGTAGAATTTTTTTAACTGGTAAAGTTGATAATCCTGAAGAAAAATTACAATTAACAAAATTATCATGGGAAATAAAAGGTGTGCGATCAGTTCGTAATGATATTAAAATTAAGGAAGAATTTAATTTTAAAAGATCAGCAAAAGATATTTTAATAACATCACAACTTAGAACAGCCTTAATTTTTAACAAAAATATTAAGGCAACCAATTATCAAATTGATACTTATAAGAAAAAAATCTATGTTTATGGAATTGCTCTTACATCTGAAGAAAAAGATTTAGTTATAAGTGAGGCTACAGAAATACTTGATGTTGAAAATGTAATAGCAAGTATTTTGCTAGTTGAAGATTTAAGAATTCAAAAAGAGTAACTATTTTTTGTAATCAATAATATCTGCAGAATAAGCAGCTATGGAAGCTAGATTAATTAGCTCTGATGTAGAAGATCTCAATGGAGCAATTTCTACAGGCAAACCTAGGCCAATTAGCAAAGGTCCTATTACTTTTGTATCTCCTAATGTTTTCATCATTTTATAGGATATCGCGGCGCTATGTTGTCCAGGCATTATTAAAATATTTGCTTTACCGACAATATTTGAGAAAGGATAAAGTTCTTCATACTCAGAATTTAGAGCTACGTCTGGCTGCATATCACCATCGAATTCAAAGTCTACTTTTTGTTCTTTTAAAATATCAACTGCTTTTCTTATATGTTTGGTTCGACTTGTAAGGGGTTGACCAAATGTAGAGTGAGATACAAATGCTACTTTAGGTTCAAAACCAAATAATCTAACTACCCTTGCGGTAGATATTGCTATTTCAGCCATTTGTTCTGAAGTTGGATATTCATGAACACTTGTATCACCAACAAAAATAGTTTTACCTTTATGAACCACCATATTTAATCCAAACATGATTTCACCATCTCTTACATCAACTACTTGTTTGATTTTTTCTAAAGAAGCTCCAAAACGTCTTGTGTTCCCAGTTACTGCACCATCAGCATCACCACAAGCAACCATACTAGTTGCCCAGACAACCCTATCATTTCTTATAAGTCTATCACAATCTCTTTCTAATAAACCTTGTTCTCTTTGTAGTTTTTGAAATAAATGTTTTACATATTTGTTTCTTTTTTTTTCATCTTTGGAATTTACAATCTCAATATCAAAATCTTCACTGTAGCCAATATTTTTAATTTGTTCTTTTATTTTATCCTCTTTGCCAATTAGAACAGGAATTCCTAATTTTGAATTTTTAAATGCAATTGCAGCTTTGAGAGTATTTTCATCCTCACCATCTGCAAACACGATTCTTTTTTGGTTTTTTTTAATATATGAGTTAATCCCTTGCATAATTGTAACAGTGGGGTCTAGTCTTTGTTTTAATTGATCTTTATATAAATCAAAGTTATCAATATTTTTTCTTGCAACACCAGTATCCATTGCAGCTTTTGCAACAGCAGCAGGAATAACACTTATTAATCTTGGGTCAAATGTAGATGGTATTATATATTCTTTACCATAATGAGGTCTTTCTCCGCCCATTGCAGCAACAACTTCATCTGGAACATCTTCTCTTGCAAGTTTAGCAATAGCTTTTGCTGCAGCAACTTTCATTTCTTCGTTGATTGTCTTTGATCGCACATCTAAAGCTCCTCTAAAAATATAGGGAAAGCCTATTAAATTATTTACTTGATTAGGATAATCAGATCTTCCCGTTGCAACTATTGCATCATCTCTTACTTCATTAATTTCTTCGGGAGTGATTTCTGGGTCTGGATTAGCACAAGCAAAAATTATAGGATTTTTTGCCATTGTTTTAACTAACTCTTTTTTTAAAGCTCCTTTTGCAGATAAACCCAAGAAAACATCTGCACCATTAATAGCCTCTTCTAGAGTTCGAAGCTTTGTTTCGTTTGCATGTTTAGATTTCCATTGATCCATTCCTTCGGCTCTACCCTTGTAGATTACTCCTTTTCTATCAACCATAATTAAATTTTCGTTTGGAACACCTGAATTTTTAAATAGATCAGCACATGCCTGAGCAGATGCGCCAGCTCCATTAACCACTATTTTTATCTCTTTAATTGATTTACCGCTAATATCTAGTGCGTTTATTAGTGCAGCAGTTGTAATTATTGCTGTTCCATGTTGATCATCATGAAAAACTGGAATATCTAAAATTTCTTTTAATTTTTGTTCAATTATAAAGCAGTCTGGTGCTGCTATATCTTCTAAATTTATTCCACCAAAAGAAGGTGCAAAATTTTTAATTGAGTTAATTATTTCATCTGAGTCTGAACAATCTATTTCTAGATCGATCGAGTCTATATCTGCAAATCTTTTAAATAAAACTGCTTTACCTTCCATTACAGGTTTAGATGCAAGTGCCCCTAAATTACCCATACCAAGAATTGCAGTTCCATTACTTATTACAGCTACCAAATTACCTTTACTAGTATAATCGTAAGCTGCCTCTGGGTTTTCACTAATCATTCTTACTGGAGCCGCAACACCTGGAGAATATGCTAAAGCAAGGTCTCTTTTAGTTGTCATATTTTTTGATGATATAATCTCAATTTTTCCAGGCTTTTTATTTCTGTGAAAATCTAAAGCTTCTTTATCAGTGTAATGATCAATTTTTGTTTTTTTCATTTTTGATAATTAGTTATACAAATGAGGTAAAATTAAGACTAATATGATTTATGAACTTACTTAAGTCAACTGGTACATTTGGATTTTTTACCTTATTAAGCAGAATACTTGGGTACCTAAGAGACATTCTGATTGCTATTTTTCTTGGCACAGGTGTTTTGGCTGATGCTTTTTTTATTGCCTTCAGAATTCCAAATACATTTAGAAGATTATTTTCAGAAGGAACTTTTAACGCAGCTTTTGTACCAAGTTATGCATCCGAAATAGTTAAAGGAAAAAAACAATCAAATAAATTTGCTAATAACATTTTTAATCTTTTGTTTTTAGGTTTGTTATTTTTAGTACTTATTGTGCAAATCTTTATGCCTGCATTTGTATCAATTATTGCCCCTGGATTTGTTGAAAATGTTGAAAAAATGGAGTTAGCAATAAGTTTAACCAGAATAACATTTCCATTTTTACTTTTTGTTTGTTTAGCCTCATTTTTTTCTGCAATTTTAAACTCGCATAATAAGTTTGCAGCTGCATCAGCAGCTCCAATAATTTTAAATATAATTTTAATTGGAGTTTTATTATTCTCAAAGTTGTTAGGTGATAATCTTGTTTTTTATTTGTCTTATGGAGTTTCATTCGCAGGTTTTTTACAATTAGTTTTTTTATATAAATTTGTAAGAAAATTTTATTCTTTAAAATTAGATTTTAAAATTAAGACTAATAGCAAAATAAAAGTATTCTTTAAAAAACTATTACCAAGTATTTTTGCATCAGGTGTTACTCAAATTAATATTTTGGTTGGGACCATAATAGCATCTTTTCAAGCTAGTGCAGTTTCATATTTATATTATGCTGATAGAATATACCAAATAAACTTAGCAATAGCAGGAATAGCAATTGGTGTTGTGGTCTTGCCCCAGCTTTCAAAGCACATTCAAACTAAAAAGAAAAGTAAGATACATTTGATTCAAAATAAGGCTTTAGAATTAAGTTTATTTTTAACTCTTCCTGCATCTGCTGCATTACTAATTGCTTCTGAAGAAATTATTTCAGCTTTATTTGGTTATGGTTCGTTTGATCAAGTGTCTGTACTAAATTCTGGCAAGGCTCTTTATTACTTTGCCTTAGGTCTTCCTGCTTTTTCTTTAATTAAAGTTTTTTCCAGTTTCTTTTTCGCCAATCATGACACTAAAATACCATTTTATATTTCCTTATTTTCTGTATTAATAAATATTGTAATTAGTATTTCTTATTTTAATGAAATTGGATTTATCATAATTCCAATAGCAACAACAATTTCATCGTGGTTTAATGCTATATTGCTCTTTGCTTTTTTAAAAAATAGAGATCTTTTTTCTTTTAATAAAATATTTTTAGTTAGATTTGTAAAAATTATAGCAGCCTCTTTATTAATGGCAATATTCTTCAATTTTTTAATAACATATTTTAAATACGAATTAGCATTCAATCAAAACATAAAATCATTTTATTTAATCTTAAGTGTTATATTAAGTTTATTATTTTATTTATTTGTTTCATATTGGATCAAAGCTTTTAAAACGAGTGATATTAAATTAAAGTATTAGATATTATGAGTAAAAAAATTTTTTCAGGTGTTCAGCCCACAGGTAATCTTCATTTGGGAAATTACTTAGGAGCTATTAAAAATTTTGTAACGTTAAATAATGATAATGAAAATAAATGTATTTTTTGTGTTGTTGATTTGCATGCAATTACAATTAAGCAAAATCCTAAAGAATTAAGAAATAACATCAGAGAAACAGTTGCAACTTTTATTGCTAGTGGAATTGATCCAAAAAAAAGTATTATTTTTAATCAATCAAGTGTAGCAGCTCATGCTGAAGCAGCCTGGATTTTAAGCTGTGTTGCCCGTATGGGTTGG
>ENA-UZXA01002336-UZXA01002336.1-metagenome-genome-assembly--contig:-Day-1-1m-contig-2336_pt1 | contig 11611 bp, 9 predicted proteins | sample MGYA00260336_ERZ794896 | MGnify/ENA metagenome assembly ERZ794896
CGAAGTGCAACAACTTTTCCTGGCTTTTCACCCTTAAGTATTCCAACAACTCCTGTTTTAGCAACGCCTGTTTGAACAGACATGCCTAAATCTCTAAGGTGAGTTTCTATATACTTAGCGGTTTTGAATTCTCTATTTGATAATTCAGGGTTTTGATGAATGTGCCTTCTCCATTCTATAACTTTCTCTTCTATTTCATCAGATAACATCTTTATTTTGTTATCGTTTTTTTGACCAAAAGCAATTCCTGAAATGCAAAGCATTAAACTTAAAATAATTGTTTTTTTCATTTGAATATGTATTAATGTATCGATTGTAAAACTCCTTTTAAAAACTCATTTTCTTCAAACCAAGATAAACCAAAACGAACGATAACTAAATCTTCCTGCGGAAGAATATAAACTCGTTGCCCTTGATATCCATCGGCAAAGAACATATCCTCAGAAACATCCTTTAATTGTTTCTCTGTGTTTAACCAAAACTGAGCTCCGTATATTCCATTTGAAGTTGGTGTTGGTGTTGTTACATAATCTACCCAATTTTTTGAAAATAATGTTTCACCATTCCAAACTCCATTATGTAAATATAACAATCCTAATTTAGCCCAATCTCTAGTTGTTGCCCATGAATATGATGAAGCTACGTAATTGCCAGCTAAGTCACTTTCTAAAATCATAGAATTCATGCCTATTTTATCAATTAAATCAGTATACCAAAAGTCTAAATATTCTTGATGATTTTTAAACTGTGTTCTTATAATTCCTGATAATAAATTCGAAGTTCCTGAAGAATAATTCCAAGTTTCATTTGGATTCCCAACTACTTTTTTTTCTTCTTGACTTTTCGTCATATCCCGTTCTAAAAAAAGCATTTTGGTGGCGTCTGATATTTCATCGTAATTTTCATCCCATTCTAAACCAGAATTCATTTGTAATAAATTATGAATTGTAATTTCTTTCCTTGCATCATTTTGCCAAGATTTGATGGGTGCTTTATCATAAATATTTATTTTTTTTTGATGTTGAAGAACCCCAAAAATAGTACTCATAATGCTTTTTGTCATAGACCACCCTAAAATGCGAGAATCCTTGGTAAACCCCTTGGCATATTTTTCTGCAATAATTTTGTCTTTATGAAGAATTAAAAGTGCTCTTGTCTTTCTTTCGCCAAAAATAGAGGCTACAGTTTCATTTAATTTATCATAATCTATATTGTCAAAAACTGAATCTTTATGAGGAGCATTACCATAAGGATAGGGTTTTATGTCATTTACTGTTTGTATCCTTTTTGGAGTCAAGTATGTACTCTTTTCGTCTTGTTGGTTTAACGTTAAAACAGACCCCAGGCCATCTCTTATAATCGCTTTTCGTGTAAGCAAGCCAAAAACAGAGGAAATTGCTGCCTTTGTTTTTTCATTAATAGTAGTATACGCTAGATCAACAGGTGAAAAATTATTGTCTGTTGAATCAGTAAAAGACAAACTTCTACTACCAAGAAATACAGAAGAAGCAGTGTTTTTAGCCGAATAACCAGCGATAATATTCAATTTTGGATAATTGATCATTACAGTAAGTAATAGTATAACTCCTATGAATAAGAAAATTCGTTTTACTATTTTCATCATATAAAAAATTTGGATCTACACAAACATAAGAATAAAATAACAGGTTTATTAAAAGTTTTATCTTTGATGTTCTACCTTTGTGTCTCAATAGCAATAGAATGTTTCCAATAGAAAAAATTCGTGAAGATTTTCCAATATTACAAAGAACTGTTAATGGAAAACCGTTAGTGTATTTTGACAATGCAGCTACATCTCAAACACCTAAAGTTGTGATAGATGCCATAGTGAATTATTATACCAATTATAATGCAAATATTCACAGAGGTGTTCATACCTTAAGTCAAGAGGCAACAGATTTGTATGAGCAAGCAAGAATTGTGCTTCAAAAGCATTTTAATGCCAAACATGCCTATGAAATGCTTTTTACTCCTGGAACTACGTTTGGTATTAATATGATTGCCTCAGGCTTCTCTAATCTCCTTAAAACTGGAGATGAAATTATTGTCTCAGCTTTAGAACACCACTCTAATATTGTTCCATGGCAAATGTTATGTGAAAAAACAGGTGCTGAATTAAAGGTTATTCCTATGAACGAAGAAGGTTCATTAATTATGAGTGCGTATGATAATTTGTTGTCTGAAAAGACAAAGCTGGTATTTTGTAATCATATTTCAAATGCATTAGGAACCATAAATCCTGTAAAAGAAATTATTGATAAAGCTCATCTCGTTGGAGCGGCTGTCTTAATTGATGGGGCTCAATCTACACCCCATATGAAAGTTGATTTTCAAAAATTAGACGTAGATTTTTATGTAACTTCTGCGCATAAAATTTGTGGTCCTACTGGGATTGGTCTATTGTACGGTAAAAAAGAATGGCTAGAAAAATTACCTCCATATCAAGGCGGTGGAGAGATGATTGAAACTGTTTCTTTCGAAAAAACCACCTATGCAGGGTTACCGCATAAATTTGAAGCAGGAACTCCAAATATCTGTGGAGGTATTGCTTTTGGGGTTGCAGTAGAGTATATGAATTCCATTGGTTTTGATGCCATCAATAAATACGAGCAAGAACTCCTTAAATATGGAACCCAAGAATTATTAAAAATTAATGGCATTAAAATTTATGGAACTGCTAACAAAACAGCTGTCATTTCATTTAATGTCGCTAACATTCACCCATATGATATTGGTTCTATTTTAGATAAATTAGGGATTGCCGTCAGAACGGGGCACCATTGTGCTCAGCCCATTATGGAGTTTTATAAAATTCCTGGAACCGTAAGAGCCTCTTTTGCGTTTTACAATACTAAAGAAGAAATTGATGTTTTTATTAAGGGCTTACAAAAAGCAATACTAATGTTAAGCTAATTGCCTTACAAAACTCTTGTTACAATTAAAAATGTTGTTTTCTTTACCTTTACGAAAACACTAACATGAAAAAAACACTTCTCATTTGTTTCTCTTTCAATTCTTCTCCATACAATTAACCAACTAAAAGCTCCATCGAATAAATACCAGTTCGATAGTGCCATGTATACTAATGTAGCGGTAATTTTAAATGGAAAAAAATATACTAATAGTGGTTTTGATGATGATAACCCGCTAAAAGAATTAACCCTCCTTATCAATTATTTGCTAACGTTAATTAAATAAAAAAGGCGACCAGATGGTCGCCTTTTTTATTTAAAATCTTTTGTTTTTAATAATCAAAAGTTAATTTAAGAACAGTTCTACGACCTATTACTGGCATCGTTGGAAACGCTCTATATTTCTGATCTAAAACATTTGTAGCAGATAAATCTAATTTTAAATTTTCTGAAACATTATATCCTACATTAATATCGAATAAGTTCTTCTCTTGAACCTCACCTGAGAAAAATCCTTGGTTAGAGTTGAAAGAATCGTCATGTTGAAATGCGAGTGAACCTCTTACTTTGTCTTTTGAATATTGAACACCTGCTCTGTATTTGAATTTTGGAGCATTTAAGTAAGATGAAAATGGAAGATCGTCATCATTAGATTCTCCAGGAATCCATTCATTCTGACTTAACCAAGAACTATTTAACCACAACGTTACGTTATCATTTAAAAAGTATTCCATTGACATATCAGCACCTACATGACTTCTTGTAGCACCATCAAAACGACGGTATCCTGCAGGAATATGCATTAAGCCATCACCTTGAGGTACAGCTGTTGTTTCTACAGTTCCAATTATTGGATATAATGGAGCTACTTGTGCATCAAAACCTGCTCCTCCTTGAGCAAAAGCTCCTCCTGCAGCTCCTGCTAAACCAGCAATAGCGTCAGATGATGAAGGAATACCAAATGAAGGAATACCTGTTAATGGCCATCCTTGTGAAGCATAAAATGCCTCCATGTCTGCAATTACTCCTGGGCTTGAAGCAAAATCTCCTGCAACTTGAGCACCTAAGTCATTTGCAAAATCAGCTCCTACCAAGTTATATGTTGGACCGATAGCTGTAAATTGTGTAAACCCTTTTCTTTCGTAAGTATATACATCTATAGCTAAAGACAATTTATTTGCGATTAACCCTTTATACCCTACTTCAAAAGAATTTAAAGTTTCTACTGCAGATCGTCCTGTAGGAGTCAATTCATTCATTGGCTCTCCATTAAATAAATTATAACCAACTAATTGTCCAGTACCTCCTGTACCTCCAGCATATGTGTTGAAAAAGTTTTGAACCACTCCTAAGAAAGGATTTCCAGCTAAACCATTATACAATGCTCCTAATGTAGGTGCAGCTACAGCCCCATAAGCATAAGCTAAAGGAAATTGTGTTGTTCCGTAAGGAAGGTCAGGTAACCCAGGAATTGATAAGTCTATTGTTGGATTATCAGGAAATACTTGAGCTGCATACTGTCCAGATAACCAAACATCTGCTATTCCAGGTGCTATAACAGACACAGGGAAATCTATATTTTGTTGTAATGCTGAGGGCCCAGTATTTGCTCTGTTAAATGAAGCTCTAAACGTGTGATTGTCGTTTGCTTTATAAACTATAGCAACTCTTGGTGCAAATGCTCCTTCGTCAATGAAATTAAACTTGTCGTATCTTCCTGCATAAGTTATCTCTAATTGATCACTAATTTTAGAAGTTCCTTGAAGGTAAGCTCCAGTAATAATATAATCATCTCTATCCTCATTTATACCATACAATGTATTTGCCGTCATAGATTTAGAGTTTCTGTAGTCAGAACCTATGGTAAAGTTTGAGTTTAAAAATTTTGGGATGTCAAAGTTATATTGAAGTTGAGCCTCTAAAGAGTTTCTCTCAGCAACTTGTCTTAAACCTGTTTGGTATAAAAAAGTTGGATTTTCTTCATCACCACCATTATTATAGTTGTAATATACTTGAGCGAATAAACCTCCTGATTGAATTCTACCTTGAACCCAGTAGTCTTTTCCTTGTTGATATCCTGCTCCTTGTGAATTAAAGAATAATCCACCTCCTTGAGCAAATCCTCCTGAAAGAAAAGCTGTAGTTTCATCTGTAGGTCTGAATTCTAAATGAACGTTAGCTGAATAATTACTATATTCTGTTGCTAAAGGGTTTCCATCTCCATTATCATCTAAATCTGAAAGCGATAATAATTGTTCTCCTGGTTGAGTTGGATCAACTCTACCATTTACAATCGCTGGCTGAGAAATAGTAGTTTGTAAACCTGAAATAAAATCAGCGTCTGCCACTGGATCTAGTTCAAAGTCTTTTCCTTTCATATATCTTACGTTAACTTTAAAACCAAATTTATCGTTATCGTTTTTAAAAGCATGTCTAACAGTCATACCAGTTGTACTCAAGGTACCTCCTAGCATTTCAACCGTAGTACCAGGGTGGTCTATTGGACTTTTAGACATAAAATGAACTACCCCTGAAGTAACTCCAGGACCATATAGGGCCGAAGCAGCTCCTCTAACAACCTCAACTCTTTGGATGTCTATATTTGACATACCTGACTGGTAACTTTGAAAAGTTCCTGCAGAAGGTGTAACTAGGTAACGATAATCTAATATTGGAAATGTAGACGTTCCAAATACTCCCGAACCTGCACGCATTTCTATATTAATAGTATTTGCAGATTGTTGTTGCATCTGAACTCCAGCAATATTTGCTAAATTCATCACAGGGTCAACCGCTGCCGCTGAATTTAAGATATCTTTTGGTGTAATGATAGATACAGAAGCTGGTGCTTCTTGTACTTTTTGTTTTCTTCTTGAGGCAGAAAACACAATTTCTTCTAAAGATGTTGCATCTTCTTGAAGACTAACATTTACTGTTTGATTGTTTTTTGTAATTTCTACATTTACTGCCTTGAAGCCGAGCATAGAAATTTCAACTGTAAATGGAGGAGCGTCAGCTACTTTGAGTGAAAATTTACCATCAAAGTCTGTTGTTGTTCCTATTGCTTTTCCAGAAACTTTAACATTAGCTCCTAAAAGTGTTTCACCTGTTTGTGCGTCTTTAACAACACCCGTAATGGTGGTTTGTGCTAGCATTGTTGCACTAGCAAGCATAACAAATGCAAAGAAAATTGTCTTTTTTATCATGATATAAATTGTTTATTAACAAAGACGAATGTACGATTTTTTTTGATTTTTGTAATATTTTTGTAATATTTTTGAGTAATTACAGAGTCTTAGCCTGTTTTTTTAAGATAATCTTATTTTGTTCTAGACTTCGGTAATATTGATTAATGAGTTGTAACTTTGTGTTTTAATTATTCTTCTATTGAAAATTATTCGATCTATTGCTGCCTTTAATTCTTCAGAAAAAACAATTGTTACCATTGGTACTTTTGATGGAATTCATATTGGTCATAAAAAAATTTTAAAAAACCTTATATCCACAGCGAATAAAGAAGGTAAGAAGTCTGTGCTTTTAACTTTTTTCCCTCATCCACGAATGGTGTTACAAAAAGATAAAACTATTTTATTATTAAACACATTAGATGAAAAATCTATGCTTCTAGAAAAAATGGGCTTAGATTATTTAATTATACACCCCTTTAGTAAGGAGTTTTCTAGACTTACTGCTCTAGACTTTGTAAGAGATATCTTAGTAAATAAGCTGAATACTTCGAAGTTAATTATTGGTTATGATCACCATTTTGGTAAAAATAGAGAGGGTAATATTCATCAATTAAAAGAATATAGTTCATTATATGATTTTGATATCGAAGAAATTCCTGCTCAAGACATTGACGATGTTTCTGTAAGTTCCACAAAAATAAGAACTGCACTAAAAGAAGGGAGTTTAAACACTGCAAATACTTACCTTGGGTATCAATATATGCTTAGTGGTATTATTGTAAGTGGTAAACAATTAGGAGGAACAATTGGTTTTCCAACAGCAAATATAGAGGTTGAAGAATCCTATAAGTTAGTGCCAAGTAAAGGAGTCTATATCATCAAAACACAAATTAATAATGTTGTGTTTTATGGAATAATGAATATTGGTTTTAATCCAACCGTTCTTGGGAAGCATCAAACTATTGAGGCACATTTATTTGATTTTAATGATGACCTTTATGGTAAAAAAATTACTATTAAGTTTATTCATTTTCTAAGAGAGGAGCAAAAGTTTAATTCGGTTGAGGAACTAGTTAAGCAATTAAACATAGATAAAGAAAATGCGATTTCTTACCTTTCAAACAATCGCATGTAACACTTTGTGATATTGACTCACTTACTATATCTTTGAAATCTTATAATTAAACACATTATGTTACAGGTTCCGTTTATTAGAAACAATCAAGAATTAGTTTTAGAGGGCTTAGCTAAAAGAAATTTTGTTAATGCTAAGGAAATTTTAGCACGCGTTTTGGATACAGATGAAACGAGAAGAAATATTCAAGTTTTATTAGACAATACTTTAGCGGAATCAAACGCGCTCTCAAAAGAAATTGGAGAGTTGTTCAAAACAGGACAAGTTCAAAAAGCTACGCTTGCTAAAGAGAAAACCAAAAAGCTTAAAGAACAATCTAAAAACTACACAGATCAATTAAACACGTATACAAAAGAGCTTCAAAAACTGTTATTTCAAATTCCAAATATTCCTCATATATCTGTACCATCAGGACAAACTGAAGAAGACAATGAAGAGGTTTTTAGAGCGGGAGTAATTCCTAAGCTCGATAAAAACGCTCTACCGCATTGGGAATTAGTTAAAAAGTATGACATTATAGATTTTGAATTGGGCACCAAAATTACAGGAGCAGGTTTTCCGGTGTATAAGGGGAAAGGCGCCAGGCTTCAAAGAGCTTTAATTAGTTATTTTTTGGATAAAAACACTGCAGCTGGGTATACGGAATATCAAGTGCCACATGTGATTAATGAAGCATCAGGAATTGGAACAGGGCAGCTGCCAGATAAAGAAGGGCAAATGTACCACGTTGGTGTTGATGATTTATATCTAATTCCAACTGGAGAGGTGCCTATCACTAATATGTATCGCGGAAACTTGGTAAATGAAAACGATTTGCCAATCATGGCTACCGGATATACGCCTTGTTTTCGACGAGAAGCAGGAAGTTATGGTGCTCATGTAAGAGGTTTAAATCGTTTGCACCAATTTGATAAAGTTGAAATTGTTAGAGTAGAAAACCCTAATAATTCTTACAACGCCTTAGAGGGCATGGTAACTCATATTAAAGAAATCTTAAACGAATTAAAACTACCCTATCGCATACTTCGATTGTGTGGAGGAGATACAGGTTTTACAGCCGCATTAACCTATGATTTTGAAGTGTTCTCTGCGGCCCAAGACAAGTGGTTAGAAGTCAGTTCTGCCTCAAATTTTGAAACATTTCAAGCAAATAGACTGAAATTACGCTTTAAAAACAAAGAAGGTAAAAATCAGTTAGTACACACATTGAACGGTAGCTCTTTAGCGCTTCCAAGAGTTTTGGCGGCAATTTTAGAGAATTGCCAGACAGAAGAGGGTGTAAAAATACCTGAGGTTTTAGTGCCTTATACAGGTTTTTCAACAATTAGTTAGCAATAATTGCATTAAGCAACCTTCTATACTTATTCATTTCTAAAAGTGCATTAAAATAATCACTTATTTGGCCTGTCTTCATAAAGTTTATTGAGTTTTGTTTCGCGGTTTCGTGTTTTTTAGTTAGTTCATTCATTTTTGTTCTTATTTTGGGGTTAAATCGTTGTTTTTTCTATCTCATCTAAAAATTTAATACATAAATTTGGGCACTACATTAACATATGTTAATTATAATTTCAAGAAGTATGCCAAAATTTTAGAATAGCTTTCTAAAATAGAAAAGTTTAATAAAATTTAACATTTGAGATGATTATCTTTGATAGAGATGAAAAACCTTTTTCTCACAATAATACTGTTTTTAACATGTTTTGCTCATAGCCAAAATAATTCCTCTTTGGCCGAAAGTTATTTCCGAGAGGGAGCGTATGAAAAAGCTTCTCAGCTATTTGAAACTCTAGAAAAAAATAATCCTTTTAATACAAGATATCTAAAGCGCTTAATTACTTGTTATCAAGAAACAAATAACTATAACAGAGCAGCTGAGCATCTTCAAAAAAAATTACTTGATAACCCTTCTCAACAGTATTTAAGGATAGAGATTGGCTATAACTTTGAGCGTCAAAAAAAATCCATTCTAGCAAAAAAAGAGTATGATTCTGCTATTGAAGCTATAGATTTAAACCCAAGTTTAGGCGGGATTATGGGAAGAATGTTCCAACAAAATAATCTACTTAATTATGCTATTGCTGCATATTCTAAAGCAATGAAGCTTAATAAAAATTCGAGTTATGAATTTCAGATAGCTCAAATTTATGGGGAAAAAGGGGAATTTGAAAAAATGTTTGAATTTTATATAGCGCTTATAGATAAAAATGAAAGTTATCTGAATGGTGTTCAACGATACGTTGGCAAGTATATAAGTAACGATGCGTTAAATAATAATAATATTGCCTTTAAAAAAGCTTTATTAAAAAAGTCTATAAGTAATCCTAAAAATGTCTGGAACGAATTATTGAGCTGGCTTTTCACCAAGCAAAAAGAATATAAAAAAGCTCTTATTCAAGAAAAAGCACTTTTTAACAGGGATCCTAATTATATCGAAACTATTTTTAGATTGGGGAAAATTGCTTTTGAGAATAACAATACCAAGACTGCAAAAGAGTGTTTTGAATTTATTCTTGAAAAAACCAACTTTATTGAAGAGCAATTAACTGCGGAATTGTTTCTTTTAAAAATAATGACAAAAAATGCAGAAAAAGAGTACAGTTCCTTTTTTGAAAAGGTGCTTCAAAAATATGGTGTAAATAGAAATACTCTAGAAATTCAATTAGAATTCGCAAACTATTTAACTTTCAAAAAAAACAATCCTGTTGAGGCTATAAAAGTACTAGAGAAGGCTATAACCCTTTCTTCTTCAAAGTTTAAAACTGCTGAAATTAAATTAAAACTAGGAGAAGTATTAGTGTTTACAGGAAGGTTTAATAAAGCACTTCTCTATTTTTCTCAGGTACAAACACAATTAAAAAACCACCCACTAGCTCAAGAAGCACGATTTAAAGTAGCACAAACATCTTATTTTAAGGGTGACTTTAAATGGGCAAAATCTCAGTTGAAAATTCTTAAAGGATCCACAACACAGCTTATTGCTAATGATGCGGTTGATTTATTTTTAATTATTTCAGATAATGAGCCTAAAGATTCTATTCCTTCAGGGTTAATCGATTTTGCGAAAGCTGACTTATTAGCCTATCAAAATAAAAATATTGAAGCAATATTAACATACAACAAAATCTTAGAAAAGTATCAGGGACAAACTATTGAAGATGAAGCTATGTTTAATCAAGCTTCCATTTATCTCAAAGAAAAACAATACAATAAGGCTATTGGAAATCTTTTAAAAATTATTTCTATTAATGTTGATGGAATATTAGTAGATGATTCTTATTATCTTTTGGCAGAAATCTATAAAAATAACATAAAAGACTATCAAAAAGCATCAGAATACTATCAAAAAATTATCTTTGATAAACCTTCTAGTATTTACTTAGTTAATGCCAGAAAAAAATACCGAGAACTTAGAGGAGATGTGATTAATTAAATCAACTTCTTAATTTTTACCATTTTAAAAGCCTATGTACATATATAATGTTACAGTAAATATAGACGAAAGCGTTCATAAAGAGTGGCTTTCTTGGATTCAAAATCACATACAAGACGTATTAGCTACTGGAAGTTTTATTGCCGCAAAATTAACACAAGTTCTAGTAGAAGAAGAAATGGGTGGGTTTACTTACTCTATCCAATATACAGCAAATACTAAGGAGAATTTAAATGACTACTATACTCTTTATGCCCCAAAATTAAGAGGTGAAAGCATGAAGAGATTTGCAGATAAAATGATCTCGTTTAGAACAGAATTAAAGGTTGTTAAAGAATTTTTTCCACCGAGCTCACATAATTAAATATGAAATTGAAAACAATATCTTCTAGGCGCATAATTGTTTATGAGGGTGTCACGCTTCTTATCTCTGGAGGATTCACGGGGTATTTATACTGGGGTACAGAGCCACAAGAATCCATTGGGGGTTTCCTTTGTGGAACTGGGCTTAGCCTATTGTTGTTTTATAGTATTAGTAAAAAAAATAAATGACAGTTAAAGCAAAAAAACATCTAGGGCAACACTTTTTAAACGATGAAGACACTGCAAAAAATATTGCAAATTCTTTGTCTGGGGTTGGATATGACACTGTTCTAGAAATTGGTCCAGGAATGGGTGTGTTAACAAAGTATTTATTAAAAAGTGAGGCACAAATTAATGTTATAGAAATTGACAGGGATTCAGTTGCATACTTAAAAAATGATTTTAAAAATGAGCATGTAAACCTAGACACGTCAAATACTAAATTTAAAATCATTGAAGGAGACTTTTTAAAACAAGATATCCCAACTTTTTTTAATAAAAAGCAAGTTGCTGTTATCGGGAATTACCCCTATAATATTTCTTCTCAAATTATATTTAAAGC
>ENA-UZXA01001153-UZXA01001153.1-metagenome-genome-assembly--contig:-Day-1-1m-contig-1153_pt2 | contig 11582 bp, 13 predicted proteins | sample MGYA00260336_ERZ794896 | MGnify/ENA metagenome assembly ERZ794896
ACTGAAGGAAAAATTAATTCAAATTGTATTTTATCTAAACCACGTAATTTTCGTGCACATGAATTTCATTATTCAAAAATAATTAATGTATCAAAAGATTCAAAATTTCTTTATGATTTAAAAATCGGAGAAGGAATTTCATTTCACAAAGATGCATTAACTGAATATAATACGATAGCATCATATTGTCATCTTTATTTTGATAGTGCAAAATTTGCTTCAAATTTAATTGAAAGTACTTTGAAGATCTAGTTATTTCCTTGTCTTAACAATTTGTATAATGCATTTATTATTGCAGATGCACAAGGACTTCCTCCTTTACGACCAATATTTGTTATAAATGGAATTTCTGTTTTTGATAACTCATCTTTTGATTCTACTGCAGAAACAAAACCTACTGGCATACCAACTACCAATGCAGGTTTTACCAATCCTTCTCTAAACATTTCCATTACTTCTAAAAGTGCGGTTGGTGCATTTCCTACAACAACAATTCCTCCATCAATTTCTTTTTCAGCCACTCTCATAGACATTTGTGCTCTAGTTTTTCCTGCTTTTTTTGCAGATTCCATTAAAGATGGATCTGAAATATTACAAATCATATTATTTCCAAAATCTTTTGGATTTTGTTTATTCATTAATCCAATAACGCCATTTACATCTGCAACTATACTACGTCCATTTTTTAATGCATTAATTCCATTTGAAATTGCATCTTTATGAAAAAGAAGCTTATTTTCTCTAGCAAAATCAAAATCTGCAGTTGAATGAATTATTCTTCTAACAATTGGCCATTCCATTTCATTGTATGGGTGAGAACCGATCTCACTTTCAATGATCTGCATACTTTCATCTTCTATCTCTTGACCCTTTCTAGTTTGCATCTTCTACCTCTTTTGCTCTTTCTAAAATTAAATCAATCATTTTTTCGTCTGTACCCAAGTGTTTTGTAACAAATACTTTCTTTAAATTTGCATTATCTAATGCTGGTAACAGATCGTTATTGACATCTATCTTCACATGTGCTCCTTCGTGTAAAAAGTAAAAAACAATAATCAAAACTTCTGGATCGTCTTTTTGACATGCTTGTATTCCTTCTTCTATTGTTGGTCCTTCAATTTCCAAATAACATCGACTGACATTTCTATAGGAGGGTTTTAGCTCATCTACAACATAATCAATTGATATTCCTGAATTTGGATCTTTACTTCCGTGTCCAATTATCAAAACATCGACCTTTTCTTTTGGAATATCTACTGAATTTTCTCTTAATGTGGTAATTACTCTGTTATCTACTAATTCTACTAATTTTTTGTGCATAGTCATTGGTTTTGTAACTAGAAATTTGATGTTGGTATCTTTTTGATATTTCATTGCATCTGCCACTGCAATCTTCACTTTTCTACCTGGATATAGAAAATATGGAACTATTGTCATTTGTTCAACGTCTTTTTTTAAACACGTATCCATTCCATCTTCAATAAATGGTGGAACAACTTCTAAAAAGCAAAACTCGGTAAAATCATAATTTCCTTTTTCTTTAACTTTTTCACAAATCATTTCTAGTTCTTCACCAGCTTCTCTTTCTCTACTTCCTCTATCAATTATCATTAATCCTCTTTTCATTTTATCATCCTCGCTATAGCCACTGTTAGGTTAGGAGGAAATTTCTGTTTTTCAACTATTAATTCACCTTCTGATGATTTTATTGCAGCAGCCTCTGAAACACTTGCAGTTCCTTCAAATGCTTGAACTGTTTTTGAAGGATTTGGTGCAGTGATTGTTGCTAATTCTTCTCTGTCAATGTATTCTATTGGTACATTCATCTCTTTACCCAATTCAATCAATCCTATGACATCTTTGTCTTTTTTAATAGATACAAACCTAGCTATTTGATTTTGTTTTAATTCAAACTTTTCTAATGTTTCATTTACTCCATTCAAAATAGTTTCTTTAGATGTGTTCCAGTGTAATCCTATTCCTACAACCAAATTTGGAACCCTATATACTACAGAATCTTTCTCTACTTCCTCATCATTGATTTCATCATTTGTAATTATCAAATATGCCTTAGAATCCGAATCTTTCAACTCTTTCATGTCTGAAAAAAATGTAATATTTTCTGGAAGTTTTCCTTTCCACCATTCTTTTTTACCTATATTTTGAAAAACTCCTATTTTTTCTTTATTGACCATGAATGCACTAATTCTAGTTACATTACTGTCATCATTAATTTTCCAACCAAACTCTCTTCCAACAAGATCTACTGCTATTGTTTTGTTAACATCTGCTGCTGTAGTTATAATTGGCGTAGAACCCATTTTTTCTGCAATTTCATTTGATAACTCATTTGCTCCTCCTAAATGTCCTGATAAAACACTAATCACAAAATTTGCATTATCGTCAATTACAATTACTGCAGGATCTGTTTTCTTATCTTTGATGTGTGGTGCAAGTAATCTAATTACTGCGCCTAATGAAAATAAACAAATTATTCCATCATTATTTTTGAACAAATCAACAATTTTTTGAGTTGTAGAATTTTCATACCACTGAATTTTTTCATTATCGTTTGAAAATTTTATTGGGGCAAATATTTCAAAATCTGAAAAATATTCTTTTAATTTTAAACCTATTTCTATTCCATTTTTTGTGATTGCTAAAACAGCTATTTTCTTCATAATATTAAAAATTCTGAATTAATTAAATGCCTTGCTATATTTTTAAAGTGTCTCTGTATCCATTTTTGTTCTGGATAACACTTTACCATCAAAATCAAATAGTATTACTTCAACTGGAATTTTTCCTTCTGAATGTTGTATCATTTGTTTACATGTTTCATTTGTAATTTGATCGAAAAATCCATCTACTTTGTCTTCCATGATGATCTCTTGAACATTTCTAGCAGTATTTGCTCTCAAAATTCTTTCAATTGTTTCTGTTTTTGCATCACATCTTTTTGCAAGTTCAGAAAGAAATTTCATGTCTACTTTTCCACCTTTTACGTGAGTCTGTTTCACACCTGCTGCCATTTTTGCTAATTTACCAATGAATCCTGCAACATATGCTTTTTTCAATTCTTTTCTTGCACATTGTTTAATTGTATAACCTGAAAAATCTCCCATTTGAATAAATGAATGATCTGGTAATTCTATAATTTCTCTTGCAAANNTCTTCACTTCTTCCTCCAGTTGTTAAAACAACATAGTCATCATTCATAGAACTTACAACTGCAATCTGTTGTCGTATAGCTGCTGCAAATGATGCAGTTGAATATGGAATTACAATTCCACTTGTTCCTAAAATAGAAATTCCTCCCATTATTCCAATTCTTGGATTATCTGTTTTTGTTGCTAACTCTTTTCCTTTTGGTACAGATACTATAATTTTGATTCCATTTTTTTCAAGTAATTCTTCACCAGCTTCTTTAACATTTTCCAAAATCATTTTCTTTGGTGTTGGATTAATTGCAGCACTTCCAATCTCTAATCCTAATCCTGGCTTAGTAACTCGACCTACGCCTTCTCCACCGTCAATCTCAATCTCACCAATTTCATTTGTTAACTCAATGTTGACAATAATTTCTGCACCATGTGTTACATCTGGATCATCTCCACCATCTTTTATTACAGAACACTTTGCTGAATCTTTGGTAAACTCACATGAATTAATTTTAATATCTAATCTTGAGCGTTTTGGTAATATGATATCAATTTGTTCAATTTTCTTTTGATTAATAATTGATAAAATTCCTGCCTTTGATGATGCTGTAGCACAACTTCCAGTTGTAAATCCTGTACGTAATTTCTTTTTAGTTTCTTTATTTGTATCCACGTGAAATTTTTAATTTTTTATGTAATAACTTTTGTTACAAATGAAGAATTTCATTGAGAATAATCCATAATGTAACAACACCTAGTCCTCCATAAAGTAACAAATGTGTTGTTTTTTGTGATATTGGTTTCTCTCTATTATGTGTCTCTTGATTATAATCTCCTCCAAATTTTTTATTTTCTCTTCTCAATTCCTCGAAATTAAATCTCATATCATCTCCCATCTTTTCTCCTTGCGCTTTCCAAAAATTTTGATAATCCTCTCCTGATACATGTTCATCTTTATTTGATTGGCTTTTTCGATGAGATTTTAGATATTGATATGCTTCTGTAATTTCTTTGAATTTTTTACTAGCATTGCTTTCAGTATTTTTATCTGGATGATATTTTAAAGATAATTTTCTATAGGCCTGTTTGATCTCTTTATGACTGGAATCTTTGGTCACTCCTAAAATCTCTCTACATTCTTGTGCACTTTTACCAAATTTCACATGAATTTTTGTTGTCATGTACCTTCTCTGGATATGTTTAAAATAAAATATTTTATCATTTTATCATGCGTACGGAAATTATTGATCGTATAGTTATATCTGGCGCAAAAGGTTTTGTTGGAAAAAACCTACGAAAATTTCTTTCTGTAAATGGGATCTCATCAATTCCAATATCTCGTCAAAATTTTAAAAACAATAAATTCCCTTCATTAAAAAATACATCACATTTTGTTCATCTTGCGGGAGTTGGTTCAGAATCTGTTGATCAAGATTCATTTGTACAAGTTAACATTGAACTAACAAAGACTGTGATTAATCTTTGTAAAAAAAATAATATTAAAAATATAATTTATTTTAGTGGTTTAGGAGTTTCAAAAAATTCACGTTCTTCATATTTTATTTCTAAATTCAATGCTGAACAATTAATAAAAAAATCTGGTCTTAAATATACAATATTTCGACCTTCATACATTTTAGGCAATGATGATTATCTGACAAAAAATATCTTAAAACAAATTCTAAAAAAACAGATACTTGTACCTGGTTCTGGAAAATTTCTTCTCCAACCAATATCTATTGATGATGTTTGCAGATGCATAAATGTTGCATTACACTCATCAAAGTTTTCAAATAAAATAATTGATCTAGTAGGACCGAAAGAAATAACATTTCAAAATCTTATCAAAAAATCTGTTTCTCCTAAAATAAAAATTAAAAAAATAAATCTTGAACTGGCATATAAAAAAGCATTAAATGATATTAATTTTGAATATGGTGTTGAAGATTTGAATATACTAGTTGGTAATTATGTTGGAAATCATAAAAGATTACAAAATTTATGTAATTTTAATTTCAAAAAAATAGAATCACTAAATACCTGATTCTGTTTTTAATGTTTGAGCTTTGTCTGTTTTTTCCCAGTTGAATTCTGGCTCATTTCTACCAAAATGACCATATGCTGCGGTCTTTTTGTAAATTGGTCTCTTCAAATCTAATTGTGATACAATACCTGCTGGTCTCATATCAAAATTATTTTTAACCAATTCCTCAATTTTGTCTTCTGAAATTTTATTTGTACCAAATGTATTTACCATTAGCGAAACTGGTTCTGCAACTCCAATTGCATAAGCAACTTGTACTTCACATCTATCTGCCAATTCTGCTGCAACAATATTTTTTGCAACATATCTGCACATGTAACATGCTGATCTATCTACTTTTGATGGATCCTTTCCAGAAAATGCTCCACCACCATGTCGACCCATTCCACCATAGCTATCAACAATTATTTTTCTTCCAGTTAAACCAGCATCCCCATGTGGTCCGCCAATTTCAAATTTACCTGTTGGGTTTACATGAATCTTGATATTTTCATTCCAAAGACTTCCACAGACCGGTTTGATCACATGTTCAATTAATTGTGTTGTAATCTCTTCATTTGTTATCTCTGGAGAATGTTGTGTAGATAGTACTATTGCTTCAATTGCTTTTGGTTTATCATCCTCATATCTGATTGATACTTGGGATTTTCCGTCAGGTCTTACCCATTTTAGTTCATTACTTTTTCTAACTTCTGTTAATTTTTTTGTTAATTTGTGAGCCAAAAGTATTGGTAATGGCATTAACTCTTCAGTTTCATTACTGGCATATCCAAACATTAAACCTTGATCACCTGCTCCTTGTTCTTTTTCATCATTAGCAGTAACCCCTTGGGAGATATGCGGACTTTGTGGATCTAATTTTATCATTACTTCACAAGAGTGTGAATCAAATTTTAAGTCTGGATTGTCGTAACCAATTTCTGTAATTGTTTTTCGTATAACACTTTCAATATCAAAACTTGCTTTTGATGTAACTTCTCCTGCTACTCCCACAAAATTGGTTGTTGTCATTGTTTCTACTGCAACTCTTGAATTTGGATCCCCTCTTAGATATTCATCTAAAATTGAATCTGATATCATATCGCAAATTTTGTCTGGATGACCTTCGGTAACAGATTCAGATGTAAATAGATAATTTTTGGTCATGATTATAAAATTAGATTTCGTCTTCTAATTTTATGAACAGTACATTGTTGCCTCTTAAAATTGCTCTAGCAAATTTACCGACTGTTTTACCATCAACTAATTCTTCAGCCTCAGTCATAATCAAATTCATGTAAGAATCAACATTTTTCATTTTTCCCTTATACTCAACTTCGTTCTTTAATCTTACAATAACAGTTTTTTTTACATTTTTTTGTAAAATTGTAAGTGGTCTTTTAGCAGCTGTAGTTTGTGACATAAAGTTTCTCTTGTGTTGAATCGAATTTCTATAGAATATAAAGTCTTGCTTAGATTAGAAAGAACTTTTTATTTTTATAATTTATTATCTATTGTATGATTTCCTCACAGATCGATTCATTAGATAAAATTTTCTCAGGTGGATTACAAAATGGAATAATTACCGAGATCTCAGGTTTACGTGGAACTGGAAAAACACAACTTGCTTTACAATTTGCAATTGAGTCATTAAGTAATAATAAGAAAATATTATTTATTGACACCACTGTAGAATTTAGACCTGAGAGATTTCTTCAAATCATACAATCCAGAAATTTGTCTGCCACACTGCTTGAAAATTTACATGTTTCACGTGTAACTGATACTCAAAAACAAATTGAAATTTTAAAAAATCTTGAGAATGATAATTTTTCATTACTCATAATTGACAACATAACTGATCTGTTTGCATTTGAATATACAAAAAAAGAACATTTAATTGAAAAAAATATCAATTTTGGTAATTATATTGTCAAACTTACTAAGTTGACTCAATTAAAGAATATTCCAATTATAATCACTAATCAAATTTTCTCTCATGATGATATTAACTATCAAAGAATGCATATGCATCTTGAAAATTACATTCATCAAAAAATTAAACTAGAAAAAATCAAAAATAATTATATCTGTAAAGTTTCATCTCCATTTATCCATGAAACAAAATTTGATTATAAAATAACAAATTCTGGAATAGAAGAAACTGAATCTATTTAACGTCGGTTGAATAAATTATGACATGGCAGATATCTTTGATTCTATTCCAACAATTACTGTAATTTTATTAGCATTAGGTGTTGCAGGTGTGATGATTTATGAGCGAACTAGACTTAGACAAGAAAAAAAACAAGACACTTGATCCTGTAATTTCAAAAAAATTCAAGTCTATAGGATTTGAAACTTTAACTGAAATCCAAAGAATTGCAATTCCTAAAATTCTAGAAGAAAAAAATTGTTTAATTATTGCACCAACTGGTTCTGGTAAAACTGAATGTGCAACTATCCCAATATTTTCCAAATTAAAAACTCGAAAAATTCTAAATAAAATAAAAGTTCTTTACATAACTCCACTTCGAGCTTTAAATCGAGATGTTTTCAAAAGAATTATTCACTATGCTGAAAATGAAGATTTAAAAATTGAGATTAGACATGGTGATACTACACAAGCAAACCGAAAAAGAATTGCAGATAACCCTCCTGATATTTTAATTACAACACCTGAGACACTTGTAAATTTATTATCACAAAAAAAACATCTTGAAGCATTATCTGATCTAGAATGGGTAGTTATTGATGAAGTTCATGAACTACTTGCAAGTGAAAGAGGTTCACAATTGTCTCTTAGTCTTGAACGGTTACAAATAAAATCAAAAAATGAAATTCATCGTATTGGATTATCCGCTACTGTTGGTAATCCTCAAGAAGCTGGACGTTTTTTAGTTGGTTCAGAAAGAAAATTTGAACTAATTCACGATACATCTCTTAGAAATTATGATGTGGATGTTGTATTTGTTGATGGAATAATGGATGATGTTGCTGTTGAAATTATTGAATATGTGAAAAAACAACAAATCACTTCTCCCGTTTTGTTATTTACAAACTCACGAGGAGAATCTGAGCGTTTATCATCTATTTTAAAACAAAAAACATCACTCAATGTTGAATTACATCATGGATCACTTTCAAGACAGGTTCGAGAGGAAACTGAAGATATTCTTAGAGAAGGAAAATCTGGTATAGTTGTTTGTACATCCTCACTTGAATTAGGTCTTGATATTGGTTCTGTAGAATTAGTTATTCAGTATGGATCACCAAGACAAGTTTCAAAATTTATGCAGAGAATAGGAAGAAGTAAACATAATCGAGGTGATTCTGCTAGAGGATTAATCATTACTGAAAGTGCAGATGACGAATTTGAAATTCAAGCAATAATTGAAAGAATCAAAGAAGGTTCAATTGAAGAACAAAAAATACACAATGGATCCTTAGATGTTCTTGCACATCATTTAGTTGGATTATCTATGCAAGTAGGAAATGTTCCTATTGAAGCTGCGCTTAAACTAACAAAACAAGCGTATCCCTTTCGAGATATCACGTTAGAAGAATTTGTTGATGTTTTAGATATTCTTGGAAATCAAAATTTAATAATTTTTAATGAAGAAAAAACTGAATATAAAAAAAATAATGCTTTCTTTGCAACAAAATATCATTTTCAAAATCTATCTACAATTCCAGATATTCTAAAGTTTAAAGTAATTGATACCATAGAGAACAAATTCATTGGTACGTTAGATCAAAGATTTGTAGGTGATCTTGATAAAGATCAAATATTTGTTTTACGTGGTTCCCAATGGAGAGTTTTAAACATAGATGAAAAAGCATTCAAAGTAAATGTTTTACCTATTAGATCCTCAAAAGAAATACCGGTTCCTAAATGGGAAGGTGTAAACATACCTGTTGATTACAAAACTGCTAACAAAGTTGGAACCTTTAGAACTAGAGTTCGTAATGGCTCTGTAAAAATGATGAATGATATAGTTTTAAATTTAGATTTTATTAAAATGCCAGATGAAAAAACAATTGTTATAGAATCACATCGCCTTCCACAGCAAAGTGTATTAATTTTACATTCATGTTTTGGAACAAAAATTAATTCAACATTAAAAGTTATTCTAGAAACCATGTTAGATGCTTCTTTAGCTTCTAGAGTTAAATCTAGTTCTGATGCATATAGAATTCTTTTATCTGTTGAATCTAAATTCACAAAAAAACACATTACTGATGTATTTTCTTCTAATTTTGATATTAATGATATAATGTCAGTAGCGTTAAAGGGTAAAAATGATGTTACTTGGAAAACATTCTGCGTAGGAAAGAAATTTGGTTTTTATGACCGAGGTGATGTTTATGTAAAAAATGAGGTTAGGTATGATTTTGAACGAAATATTGACACACCTCTTGTAAAAGAAGCATTTAGAGAACTATTTCACGAAAAATTTGATCTTGAAGGTACTCAAAAAATTATTGAATTAATTAAACAAAATAAAATTGAAATTGAATGGATTGATGTTGATAAATTCTCTAAATTAGCAGAACCAGTATTAGATCAAACTATAATGTCGTACACAAATCCTGCAAGTATAGACAAAGAAATGTTGCTAAAGGTTAGAAAACGTCTTATGGAAACCAAACAACGATTGATTTGCGTACGATGTGGGATTTGGCAACGAGTTATGACTCCTAGTGAAAATCATCCGCTCAAATGTAAATATTGTAAAGGCCAACAGATTACCTCTACTTATGAATACGATCACGAACTTGTAAAAACAATTCAAAAAAAGCATCAAGGAAAAAAACTAACTCCTGATGAAAATAAGAATTTTGACAAAGCTTGGAAAGTTTCATCCTTATTGTCTAGTTTTGGAAAAACAGCTTTAATCGTTATGGCTGGTTATGGAGTTGGTCCTGACACTGGAGCTAGAATTCTAAAAAATAGATTGGAAGATGACGATGATTATTTGATAAAACAAATCATTATTGCAGAAAAAACTTATACTTTGACAAGAGGATTTTGGAAAGATTAGTTTTTCTTAATTATTTTTGAATAAGGTGTTAATACTAAATCTAATTTTCCTTCTAGTCCAGGTCTTGCATTAACTCCTAAAATTGTAATTATATCTCCTAGTGTAAAACTATCCATCAAGTCTGCTTGTTGTCTCCATCCTTTAATCCAAACTTGTCCACTATCATCTTCAACAAACATTTCAGATAGTTGTATGTTATCACCGTTTTTAGTTTGAATATCTTTTCTTTCTGGTGCTTTTAGAACAATTGCTTCTACCGAATAATCATTACCTTCTTTAACTTCTGTAATTTTTGTTCTAATCTCTGCTATAGTTGGGACAGTTTTATCATCAATTTTTCTTACAAATGAATCTTGATCAATTTGCATTGTATTTCCAAAAATTTTTGATGGCATACATTCTAAAATATCATCTTTCACAAAACTGCCAATTGTATTTGCAACATCTGTAATTCTGACTAATTTTTTTGATTTATCTATGGCTAAACCTATTGTATTGCCTGATTGATCCTTTTCAATTGCTAGAAGTCTTACTATTGTTGGTTGAATTTCTGCATTCCCTTCAACATCAATTATTGTTGCATCATTTCCGTGAATTTCTAATCCTTGCATTCCGGTCTTTGTTCTAACTCCAAATAATTTTACTTTAGCATCTTGATTAATTACTTTAGGGAGAATTGATTCATCTTTTCCCCAAAGCACTACATTGACTAAATTTTTATTCGCACCTCTTAATCTAAATTTTAAAGCCTTTGAAGGTTTACCTTTTGAATTTGTAAATTCAAGTAAACTCATTGCACTACCTAATGTTCCTGCAATAATCAAGTCTCTTTGATCATCTTTAATTTCACTTACATCACTAATTTTTGAATCAATTGAAACAATGTCACTTTCTGATTCAGATGTTTCTATTGTTGAACCAGAACCAATGTTTATTGTAGGAGCTCCTGTTAAATCTGATTTTACATATGCCTTGATAATTTTTATCAAATCTCCAGGTTTTAGTTCTTCTAGTCCTGGAAGATTGGCTTTCTCATCCCATAGCTTTACACTTGCAGTAGAATTATTATCATAAACTGTAATTGTTCTCAAAGAAAATGAAGAGCCATCCTTTTTTGTAAACTGTTTTGTAGGTGAAATATTCAAAACTCNNACTTTCTAACGTTACTTCTTTTGCACCAATGTAGAGATCTTTTATTGCTACTTCTGAATTTTGTGTTTGTTCTAGTGATACGCCTAAATCGGCTGCAACTAGGAAAATGGCTCCTTGATCTGTCAAGTATCCTGCACCAACTTTTTCTTTTTTCTCATTTATTCTCTCTTCAATTACCGATCTAGATAATTCAGGAACTTT